>JAEEGI010011133.1_pt1 | contig 19462 bp, 21 predicted proteins | sample 8958751 | NCBI WGS metagenome assembly JAEEGI01 (sample SAMN16246545, study PRJNA631951) | gut metagenome | biome: gut microbiome; feature: rumen; material: KS-attached | host: Bos | place: Iran: Karaj | collected 2018-10 | reverse complement strand
GACTCATCCCTGCACGGAAACTTGCAAGCAGAGGTCTCCTTTCCCCTCATTGTAAGACAAGGGCGTATCCGGTATTATCGACCGTTTCCAGTCGCTATTCCAGTTGCAGGGGCAGATTATCCACGCGTTACTCACCCGTGCGCCACTCTACTCGGGGCCGAAGCCCCTTTCGCGTTCGACTTGCATGTGTTAAGCACGCCGCCAGCGTTCAATCTGAGCCAGAATCAAACTCTCCAGTTCAAATCTGTTCAAGATCTCTGCTAGGCAGAAATCAGAATCTCAAAGTTGTTCTCTTCCCGTTCGCTCTTCGCTTGTCAATGAACCAGACGCGCCGCCGAAACGGCGTAAAAGGCAGAATGCCTTTTTGTCTCCGGATTGTCAACAGCTTTTTGAAGATTTTTCAAAAAGCGCTGGCGAAGCGCTGGGCTTCTTTCCGGCGACGAAGGAAGCTTGTATTCCTTCGCCTTCTCCCTGTCAACAGCTTTTTTCAGATTTTTTTCCGTTCCCCTTCCGGGGACCGGAGCTGCCTGAAAAGCCGGCGACTGGGAGACGCCGCCCGCCCTGGCCTCAGGGCCTTGCGCTTGGCGCGAGGGAGGCTTCTACGCTTGGGCCTGCCCACTGTCAAGCTCTGGAGAACGAAAAAACAACGCAGTCCTGACAAAGCCCCGGCTAAAGATCAAGGAGCCCCCTGCGCCTGCGGCCCTTGGGCACCGCCTTGAGGTGCTCGTAGCTCTTGGCCGTCGCCACCCTGCCCTTGCTCGTGCGCTTCAGAAAGCCCTGCTGGATGAGGTAGGGCTCGTAGACGTCCTCGATGGCGCGCACATCCTCGGAGCAGGCTACCGCAAGGGTCTTGAGGCCCACGGGGCCGCCTTCGTAGCTGTCGATGATGACGGAGAGGATGCGCCGGTCGATCTGGTCGAGACCGGCCTCGTCCACGTCCATGCAGCGCAGGGCCTTGTCCGCCTCGGCGGCGCCGATGCGGGGCGCGCCGTCCTGGATGGCGTAGTCGCGCACGCGCCTGAGGTGGCGGTTGGCGATGCGGGGCGTTCCGCGGGAGCGGCGGCCGATTTCGAGGGCGCCGCTCTCGTCGATGGCGACGCCGAGTATGGCCGCGCTGCGCATGACGATGCGCGCGAGGTCTTCGGGACTGTAGAAGTCGAGGTGGAGATCGATGCCGAAGCGGCTGCGCAGGGGCGCCGACACGAGGCCGAGCCTAGTGGTGGCGCCCACGAGGGTGAAGCGGTCGAGGGGCATCTTGACGGTGCTTGCGGCCGGCCCCTGGCCCACAACGATGTCGAGCTTGAAGTCCTCCATAGCCGGATAGAGCACTTCTTCCACCGCGATGGGCATGCGGTGGATCTCGTCGACGAAGAGGATGTCGTTTTTGTTCAGATTGGTCAGGATGGAGGCAAGGTCGCCCGGGCGTTCCAGCATGGGGCCCGTGATGGTCACGATGCCGACGCCGAGCTCGGCTGCCATGATCTGGGCGAGCGTCGTCTTGCCGAGGCCGGGATTGCCGTAGAAGATGGTATGATCCAGCGCCTTGCCCAGGGTTTTGGCAGCCCCGAGGAAGACCTTGAGCTGGGCTCTGACGCTGTTCTGGCCGATGAAGTCGTCGAGGGTCCGGGGACGGACGTTGTCTTCGGCCAGCCTCGCCTCCTCGGTCTGCTGGAGCAGTTCGCCTTCCCGCATGTCTTCCGTGCGCATGTCTTCCGTGCTGATGTCGTCGTCCGGCATGGGCTACCCCTTTCTCGCAAGCGCCTTGAGCGAGGCGCGCAGAAGCTCCGGAACGTCCAGGTCCGGCTGGCTCTTCAGGAGGTCCTGCACCACCTTGCCGCATTCGGCCTCCGTGTAGCCGAGCCCCTTGAGGCCTTCGAGCACGTCGCGGTAGACCGCGCCCGCCTGGGGGCTTCCCGCAGAGGCCTGGGCCAGCTCGGCGCCGTCGGTCTTGAGCTTGTAGCTGAGCTCGTGGAAAATGGCCTCGGCGGTGCGCTTGCCAACGCCCGACACGGCGGTGAGGGGCTGGCTGGAGCCGCCGGCGACGATGGCGCGCAGGTCCTGCGGCCTGTAGGTGGAGAGTATGGAGAGGGCGATGCGGGGGCCGACCTTGGGGATGGTGATGAGCATGCGGAAAATGTCCCTGTCCTCGGCCGTGGCGAAGCCGCAGAGGCGCAGCTCGTTTTCGCGCACCAAAAGCTCCGTGCGCAGGCTGCACTGGGAGCCGACCTCAGGCAGCGACTGCAGAAGGCTCGTCGGCACCTCCACCTCGTAGCCCACGCCGCCAGGCGTGACGATGACGACGCCGCTCTCCCCGATCTCGGCAAGGCGCCCTTCCAAGTATGCTATCATCCAGACCTCCGGGAGCCCCTGAGGGGGCGCTGTTGCCAAGACAGGCAAATCGCTATACTAAGCTTGCATGAAAAAAGCATTCCTGACGCTCGCGCTCGCGCTGGCCCCTGCCTGCGCCTTCGCCTGGATGGGCTTCGACTCGGCCACCTCCGAGCTTGTCGAGGTGACGCCGGAGGGCGGCGTGCCGAGCCGCGGACAGACCATCGTGGTGCACGACATCGCCCAGGACACGAACATCACCTGCCTTGTCAGGGACGTCTACCGCAACTCGCAGACCGTGGAGCTGACGGTTACCACCTCCAAGGGCGACGACCGCATTCTCGTCATGGAAGGCAGGTAGCCGGCCGAATCCTTTAGCGCTCCCCGTTCGTGTGCTCCCAGCCGGGGAGCACCACGGTGGAGGAGGCATCGACGCTGCCGCCGCTGCCCTTGGGGCAGTCGCTCTGCAGATAGCAGACCTCGCAGCCGCCGCGGAAGGGATAGTGCGTCACCACGGCAAAGCGGCGCTCCAGCACGGGCATGTCCTCGCGGTAGGCGAGGCCGATGCCGGCAAGGGCCCTGCGCAGCGTGTCCGTGGGGCGCGGCGCCGGCGCGCAGCCGGTCAGCTCCACCTGGGGGACGAGGCCGCTCACGGCCTGCATGCACATGTACTGGGCCAAGGCATTGGCAAGGAAGCCCAGCGAGGGCGTCTTGTCCCAAGTTTCGTCGATGGTGCGCTCCACCTCTTCCGGCAGCCACACCGCCAAGTAGGGCGTCTTGCCGCAGGTCACCTTGCAGACGCCGAGCAGCTCCTTCCACTGGTTCCAGAAGCGCTCGAGCTCGACGACTATCTTGCCGTCGATCTTGGTCTCCTGGCTCATCTCCATAAAGCCTATGAGATCGAAGTAGGGATCGCTCTCGAGGGCTTCGGCCTTCACTTCGGGCAGCGCGTTGTCTTGGCTCACTTCTTCCTCCTGGCGCCAGCGGGGCGCATGCATGGCAGCAGCCGGATGCGGGGCTCCTGTCCAGAGAAGCGTCAAGCCTCCTCCAGACGCGGCGTTCAGCCGGCAAAGCGCTGGCATTGTACCTTCAAGGTGGATCGCGTCAAGCCGGAGCGCGGGCCGCAGCACGAACCGGAGCGCGGACCTCGGATGCAGGCGCGACATGCCGGGCGGCCAGGCCCGCTCCGGCGCCTTGGGCCTGCCAGGTTCCGGCCAAGGCCTGGCCAAGTCTGGCCGCTTCCTGCCAGGACAGGCGAGGGAAGCGCTGTTGACATTGGCTAGGCTCCATGAAACCTTTGCCTGCCCGCCCCAGACCGGAATGCGCGCAGAGGCCCAGCCTGCGCCGGCGCGTCTGAAAGCGCCGCCAAGGAGATTTTCCCATGGACGACCACGTCACCAAGTACATCCTCAAGTTCAGACGCGATCCCGACCTCCCCCTCCCCCTTGTTCACGGCGTCTTCGGCGGCGTCAATCCCATGGGCGAGATCGAGCTCAACTTCTTTGCCGAAAGCGAGGACCTGCCCGACCGCGTCGAGCGGCTGGTCAGCAACGCCGACGGCGCCGTGCTGAACGAGGAGATCATCTCCGGCGATCCCGAAGCCAGGCACGTCACGCGCACCATCGTCTCGCGCATCGTCGTCACCTACGCCACCGCCCAGGCCATCAGAACCTGGCTGGACGAGCAGATCAAGGTCATGGAAGACATCGCCGCGGGCGCGGACATCCCCTTTTTCGGCGATCCCTCCTCGGGACCCAAGCAGTAGGCCCTAGGGCCAGAGGCTTTTGCCATGCAGGACCGCGTCTTCCATATCCTCACCTTCGGCTGCCAGATGAACGTCAACGACTCGGGCTGGCTTGCCAGGATGCTCGCTGCCAGGGGCTTCCGGGAAGGCGGGCTGGAGGAGGCCTCCCTCGTCGTCGTCAACACCTGCTCCGTGCGCGAGAAGCCGGAGCTCAAGGTGAAAAGCGCCCTCGGCCGCATCCGCCAGGAGACGGCAGGACGCGAGGTCCTGGTGTGCGTCTGCGGCTGCGTTGCCCAGCAGCTGGGCGAAAAGCTCTTCGGCTGCTCCCCGCAGGTGCGCCTCGTGGCCGGCACGGACGGCATCGCCAGCATCCCCGGCGCGCTGGAGGAGCTTCTGGACCATCCCGAACGCAGGCTCTGCCTCACCGACTTCACGGTCCGCTACGAGGAGCGCCCGGACGCCCTTGGCGCGCGCGTTGCGCCCTCCTGCTTCGTCAACATCATGCAGGGCTGCGACAACTTCTGCACCTACTGCATCGTGCCCTACACCCGCGGACGCCAGAAGTCGCGCGCCCACGGCGCCGTGCTCGAGGAATGCCGCGCCCTCCTTGCGCGGGGCGCCAGCGAAATCACCCTGCTCGGCCAGAACGTCAACGCCTACGGCAAGGACAAAACGGGCGACGGCACGAGCTTCGCCTCCCTCCTGCGCCAGGCCGCGACCCTGCCCGGCCTCAGGCGCCTGCGCTACGTCACGCCCCACCCCAAGGACATGACCGAAGAGGACGTCGCCCTCTTCGGCGAGCTCGGACCGCTCTGCCCCAGGCTCCACCTGCCCGTGCAGGCAGGCTCGGACCGCGTGCTCAAGCGCATGAACCGCCGCTACGCGAGCGCGGACTTCCTGGACCTGACGGAGCGGCTGCGCCGGGCCTGCCCCGGCATCGCGCTCTCCACGGACCTCATCGTGGGCTTTCCCGGCGAGACGGAGGAAGACTTCCAGGCAACCCTGTCCCTGGTCCGCCAGAGCGGCTTTATGGCCAGCTACTCCTTCTGCTACTCCGACAGGCCAGGCGCCAGAGCCTCGCTCTTTCCGGACAAGGTCCCGGCAGAGGAAGCCCAGGAACGCCTCCTGCGCCTGCAGGCCCTGCAGGAGGAACTGGGCGAAGCCTGGTACCGCTCCCGCGTGGGCGGGTCATGCGAGCTGCTCATGGAGCGGCCAAGCCCCAGGCAGGATCAGGACGCCCCGCCCAGCTGGCAGGGACGCGACCCCTGGGGCGCTCCGGTCCACGTCGCCCTGCCCGAAGGCCGCGACTGGACAGGCGCCTTCGTCGAGGTCCGGATCACGGGCGCCAAAAAGCACAGCCTCCTTGGCGAGGCGACAGGAGTCTAGGCCATGATCGGCATGCGCTATGCGGGCACCACCCGCTTCCTGAAGAAGCGCTACCTGCTGCTCAGGGAGAAGTTCGGCGACACCATCCTCCCTCTGGAGCTCAGCGCCTGGGAGGCGCTCACCGTCACCCTCCTGCTCCACGGCACCAGCGGCGAGGGGCTTGTGCTCGACGCCTACGAGGAATCCCTCGCCTGCCTCCATGGCCACGTTTCCGCCGTCGTGGCCGCCGACTGGGTGGAGGGCCGCCTGCAGGCCCGCATCCATCTGGAAAGCCCCGAGGGACTCTTCCCCGTGGAGGCGCCCCTGGCCTTCGCCGTGGCCCTGGCCGTCAGGAAGAAGCTCCCCCTGCTTGCCTCGGAAGACATCGTGGCAAGCCTCGTGCTCAAGCAGAAAAACCTCTTCGAGGCCATCCAGCAGCTCTCGGACGGGAACGAGGCCATGGACGCGGACGCCTTCCTCGCCTGCGCTGCGCCGCTGGGCCTTATGGGCGTGCCAAGGGCTGCATGGGACGAGGTCGAGCGCTTCCTCTCCCAGGGAGCCCTTCCCGGCAGCGAGCCGGCACAGGCCGCAGGCGCCGAAGCCGGCCTGGAGGACCTCTCCCGCATCGAGCCGCTGGTGTCCAAGCCCATGTAGCGCCGAGGCCGTTCCTCTAATGCTCTGCCCGCTTCCGGCCGATAAAGGCTGGTGAGAACGCTATGGGCGGTGCCTCCCGCACGGGAGCCTGCCCTGGTCCAGAGGAACGTCCCCATGAGAGACTACGCCCGCTTCAAGGAAATCGACGAGCTCTTGTCGACCGGCCATCCGGACGAGGCCAAAGCCCGTCTGCGCGGCCTGCAGGCAAGCGTCATCGCCCTGCACGACGAGGTGGACAGGCTGCAGGCCCGCATCGGCAGCTTTGAGGAGATGCTCTCCCTGCCGCGCACGCTGGTACGCGAAGAGGGACTTGTCTACGTCGACACCCCCTCCGGCAGGCGCGGCCCATTCTGCCCGCTCTGCCACGATGCCGAGGGAAGCCTCATCCGCCTGGAAAAGTTCGCCAGCGGCTGGTGGTGCCCCTGCTGCGGGGCGGAACTCCCCCTGCATGCGGAGCCCGTCCGCAAGGAGCCTGCCCGGATCATCCAGTTCCGGAACAAAGCCTGACCCTTGGGGCCAGATTGCAGCGCCATGCGCATGGCGCACGAAAGCCCGCCTTTCGGCGGGCTTTCGCATTTTCTTCTGATCTGCGTCAGGAACCAAGGAGCCTGCTGGACGGCACAACTCGCCCAAGCGCCACCAGCTGTGCATCCAGGCGCTCTTCTTCCCAAGGGCTGAGCACGGAAGCGGGAGCATGCGCCCGTCTTCCCGCCTGCATCACCTCAGGGCATCGCGCACAGCACCGTCGCCCGCGACAGAGAGCGCTCAGGCGACAAAAGCGTCCTCTCTCCAGACCGCTACTGCACGGCCTTGACGATGGCATCGGCGCTGGGCTGGTCCATCACCCTGCCGTCGACGACCACGGCGGGCAGGCTCTTCACGCCGTAGTAGCGCTTGGCCTGGCCTGTCTGGAACATGTTCACGTTGCCGGCCTCGTAGGCGTAGTCGGCCACCTTGCACTCCTCGGCCTCGGAGACGCCCAGCCGGCGCATGCCCTGGAAGACCATGGGCAGCTCCGTGCGCGAGCTCACGGAGTCGTACTCGCTGATGAACTTCTTGCCGCGCTTCTTCGCCTTGGCCTTGTCCCAGGCGGCCAGGGCCCAGTCGAGGGTCTCCGCGCCCTTGCCCTTGCGGTTGATGTTGGCCCACAGGACCAGCCCCGTCATGTCGTAGGCGTAGAGCTCGCTGGAGTCGCTGAAGAGCACGACCTTGGCCTGCGAGGGATTGAGCCTCGCCATGGCGCCCTTGACCGCGCCCCAGACGGCGCGGGTCTTGGGCGAGGCGAAGTCGATCATGACGAGAATCTCGTGCGGCGCCTTGGGATCGCCGAAGAGGACGGGATAGACCTCCTCGCGCCAGTGCTTCCGCCAGCCGGCTTCGGCCTCTATGCTCTGGGGGCGACCGCCGAGCTTCTTGAGCATCTCTGCGGCTTCGCCCTTGGGCTTCTTGGAGTTGGGGAATTCCGAGTGCAGATAGGGATTGAAGGCCTGGCCCTCGGCGCAGGGGGCTTCGGCAGGGCTTCCCGCCAGCATGGCGAGGCAGGCCAGCGCCATGGCAGGCGCGCGGAAGAAGGAAGGCATGGCTTGCGTCCTTATGTATGGAGGAGAGTGAAGGGAACGGGGCTTTGACATCAGGCAGGGCGTATGCCGAGCCTGGCAAGAGCCTCCTCGAGGTGCCTGAGCCAGACGGCGGCAAGCGCCCTGTTCTCGATGGCCCCCTGGACGACGGGCAGGCACTCGTGGCCTGCAGCCTCCAGCAGGGTCTTCCAGGAGTCGGGACCTGAGCCGGCCATGTCGTGTTCGGCGTGGCGTCCCACGGTGGAAAGGAAGGGGATAAGCCACACCCTGTGCGAGGCGAGCTTCGGCATGATCTCCCGGATGGTCATTTTGCCCGACATGGTTGCCAGATGGATGCGGGGTTCGCGTTCGGCAAGCAGGGCCGACAGCCTATCGTAGCGCTCCTGGGCATGGTGCCTGGCGCCGTGGCCCATGAGCACCACGTGCTCGGAAGGCAGGCGGCCGGCGGGCAGTCCCGCCAGCACCGCCTCCAGGCATTCCTCCATGTCCCTGTCCGTCGACAGCAGCGGCTGGCCTACGCTGATGGCCTGGCCGGTCTCTTCGGCAACGGCCTGGGCCAGCTGCTCCACCTCGGAGTTCTCCGTTGCCGGCACCACCTGCAGGGGCTGGGCGGCAATGGGGCCGAAGCGCTCCAGAATGAGCCTCTTCAGGGCCTTGGTGACGGAGTCGGACTTGGCGCGGACCTGGCTGGCCAGGCGCGTGCGTATGCGCGGGGAGGTGTAGGCCCAGCGCACGGGGAGGCCCGGATAGCGGGCCCGGACGTCATCCTCGAAGCGCCTCAGCGCGGCCAGGCCCTTTGCATTGCAGGAGCCGTAGGCTATGAGAAGAATGGCTGGGGAACCGGGCATGGGCATGACCTCGCGCGTATCGGAAGGCTCAGGGAAGCGCATGGCCGTTTTTCTATGCCGCAGGCCGCCGCTTGGCAAGGCGACCCGCTTCCCACTGCTTCCTGCGGGGCGCAGTCTCAAGGCCCCCACCCCATGCCCCCTTGCGGAGAGCGCGTATGGAAGACATTGCGGCTGTCGCCGTCATCGTGCTGGTGCTTGCCCTGGCAGGCACCGTTTCCTGGCTGGCGGCCCGGACCGGCGCCCGTCCGCCGGCCTGCGGCTGGGGCTGAGGCGCCCTGCCCCGGCCCCTGGCAGGGGAGCGGCAGAAGCGCTCAGGCACGGCGCCCAGACAGGATGCAAATCAAGCGACAGATCAGGCGGAGGGACTGGCCGACAACGCCAAGGGCAGGCGCTGAGCCCTGAAGCCGGCGAAGTCCGGACCCAGCGGGCTCTGGACCTGTTCTGGATCCGGAAGCGCCCTCGACGGCGGCACCCTTTACGGCATCACGCCTTCGCCGTACAAAAGGCGGGCCGGAAGGAGCCTGTCCTTGCCGGCCTGACACCCAACGACAACGCAGGGAGGCGAAGATGCGCATCCTCATCACCGGCGGCAAGGGCATGCTGGCTAGGACGCTGGCCAGAGAGCTTGAAGGCCAGCACGACGTGGCGGCCCTCGGGCACGGCGAGATCGACGTCGTGGACGCCATGTCCGTTGCCAGGGCCTTTGCCGAGGTCAGGCCCGACGCCGTGCTCCACTGCGCGGCCATGACCCAGGTGGACAAGTGCGAGAGCGAGGAGGGCCTGGCCTATGCCGTGAACGAGCAGGGCTCGGCGAACATCGCCCACGCCTCGCGCGAAGCCGGCGCCCGCCTTGTGGCCTTCTCCACGGACTACGTCTTCGACGGCGCGCTGGACCGCCCCTACAGCGAATTCGACAAGGCAGGCGACGCCCTCAACATCTACGGCAGGAGCAAGTGGGCCGGCGAGTGCGCAGTGCGCCTTGGCTGCCCCAACCACATCGTGGCCAGGGTTTCCTGGCTTTACGGCCCCGGCGGCCCCAGCTTCGTGCACACCATGATGCGCCTTGCCGACGGCACGCGCCCCCTGCTCAAGGTCGTGGACGACCAGCTGGGCAACCCCACGAGCACGCTGGCCGTCGCCAGGGCCGTCAAGGCCCTGCTGGAGCGCCCGGATCTCAGGGGCACCTTCCACCTCACCTGCGAGGGCGAAGCCACCTGGTTCGATCTGGCCAAGGCCGTGTTTGCGCTGGCAGGCAAGGACCAGCAGGTGCAGGCCTGCACGAGCGCGGAGTACCCCCTGCCCGCTAGACGCCCCGCCAACTCCAGGCTCGAGAAGCGCATGCTCGCCCTCAGCGGCATGCCGCCCATGCCCCACTGGCGGGACGCCCTCGCCGAATTCATGGCCCTCGAGTTCGGCTGCGGGAAGGCCTAGGCGCTCAGCCATGCATCCGCTCGCCATCTGCCTGCTCATCTTCCTCGCCGGCGGCTGCGGCGCCGTGTCGCGCTACGGACTGACCTTGGCCTGCGCCCGCCTCTTCGGCACCGGCTTCCCCTTCGGCACCATGGCCGTCAACATTCTGGGCTGCTTTTTCTTCGGCTTCGTCTACGAGCTGGCGGCCGTGCGCGCCCTGCTTGCCGACGCCGTGCGCGTTGCGCTCTGCGTCGGCTTCATGGGCAGCTTCACGACATTTTCGTCCCTTGTCTTCGACAGCTGGGCCCTGGCCTCGCGGCCTGGCCTGCTCGCCCTCAATCTTGCCGTGCAGGCTGCGGCCGGCTTCGGGGCCCTCTGCCTCGGCATGCAGGCCGCACGGCTGATCTAGCGCCTGCCGGCAGCCAGGCATCTTCTTCCAGGCGCCTTCTTCCAGGCACCTTTCCCAAAACCTCTTTCCCCGCCCCCTTCGGGGCTTCTTTCCTCAACCAGCATCTCTCCACAAGGACACGCTACCGACATGCTCCGCACATCCGCCCTTTCTCTCCGGCCCCTGGCGGCCCTCGCCGCCCTGCTGGCCCTCCTGCCGGCCCTCTGGCTCGCCCTCCCCGGCCAGGCCTGCGCCAAGCCCTTCAAGACCGCCATGTTCGTCATCGAGCTGCCTGCCGGCTGGTCGCTCATCAACGGCCCCCTCAAGCGCAACGGCGGCGAGATGGCCGTGCTCGGGCGCCGGGACCACAAGGCCTCGGTGCAGCTCATGTACGGCCCCACGGATCCCGCGCACTTCCGCGACATCGTCGAAGGCTACGCCAAGAGCATGCACGGCACGCCCCCCGTCTACGAGGGCAGCCGCCAGGCCTCCTTCGACTGCTCCTCCGCCAAGGCTGGCCAGAGCCTGCATCTGGTCTTCCGCAGCGACGACACGGGAACGAGACTGCTCATCTGCATCTTCAACGGCAAGATGGAGGACATGCTCTTCATCGCCCGGAACATGACGACGCCCTATCCCGGCCTTGTGCCCAACCTTGCTCCCGCTCGCCCGGCCCCCTCGGCCAGACCCGCGCCCGCCAGATCCTCCATGCGGCAGCCGGCCAGATCCTCTGCCCGGCAGCCGGCCAGACAGGGCGCACGGCCCCAGGACAGCCAGCGCCTCTGGTAGGCGGCAGAACCTGAAAGCACGAAAGCCCCGGTCCGCACGGATCGGGGCTTTGCCGCTGAAGGGGGGGCTGGCCGCCTAGCGTATGAAGTTCGTGGGCGTCCAGGGCTCGTAGTCGGGCTTGGCTATGCCCGCCTTCCTGCCGGCCTCGATGCACTTGATGAGCCAGGCCATGTTTTTGGCCAGCGTGCGCATGGTCTGGAGGCCCTCGATGTCCTGAAGGACCTGATCAGGCGTGTTGCCGTGCACCATGTTCCAGTACTGGGAGGTGACGATGGGCATGTTGAGCATGCCGAAGAACTGGTTCAGGCGCTCGAAGGCCGCCGTGGCGCCGCCCCGGCGGCAGCTGACCACGCAGGCCGCAGGCTTGCCGGCGTAGGGGGCGGCCTTGCGGAAGCAGAGGCGGTCCAGGAAGGAGCAGAGGCTGCCCGTGGGGCCGCCGTAGTAGACGGGCGAGCCCACCACCAGGCCGTCGCACTCCTTGAGCAGGCCTATGGCCTCGTTGACGGGATCGTCCTTGAAGACGCACAGGCCCGTTTCGGCGCACTTGCCGCAGGCGATGCAGTCCTGGACGGGCCGGGTGCCGAGCTGGAGCAGCACGCTTTCGACGCCTTCCTTCTCAAGCTGGCCCGCCACTTCCTGAAGGGCGGTGTAGGTGCAGCCCTTGGGATGGGGGCTGCCGTTGACGAGCAGAACTTTCATGGGGGAACTCCTTGCGCAGGGCTTTTCTGGAGACAGGCCCGAGGCTTGGCCGGCATGCTGGGCGCCTGCAGTCCAAAGCCCAGGCCGGCAGGGGCTGAGCGATCCTTTCCGGCTACTGCAGCGAGGCCGGACGGAACACGGGCTTCCTGCCACGCTCCAGGGGTTCGCCAAGGTGCAGGCGCATCATGGCGCTCCTGACCTCGGCGCCCTTCTCCTCGGGCCCTCTGGCGAGCACGAGAACGACAACGTGGCGTCCCTGCTGCTGGAGCCTCGTGCGGTAGCCCTTCTCCTCGATCTTGAGGCGCAGGTCCTCGGCCTTGGCGAGACTGTCCACGGTGGCGACCTGGAAGACGAAGTCGTAGGCATCGGCCTTCTGGGCCGGCGGCTCAGGCGGTCCCTCGATGACGGCGGGACTCATGCCTGGAGCCATCTTCGGCATGGCGGCTTCCTTCTCCTTGTCCACGGCGGGGGCAAAGCGCACGGGCTTGGGCTCCTGCACCTTCTCGCCCGGGGCAGCCCTGAGCACGCGGGAATAGGAGAGTTCGGCAGGCCCCAGTATGGCCTGGGAGCCGGCGGCACTGCCGGCATCCTCCTGCGCCGAGGCCTTTGCGCCTGCGCGCCCGTCCTTGGCATTCTTGGCATTCTGGGCATGCCGGGCTTCCTCGGCGCTGCCGGCTTCCCGCGCTTCCCGGGCTTCTTCGACCCTGGCCTGCTCCTCGTCCTTCATGCGCTCGACGGCGGTGGGCGCAACAGGGCAGCTCCTGCCGACCATCACGCCCGCCATGTAGGCAAGGGGCAGGGCCACGGCCAGCAGGAAAAGGGTGCAGACGAGGGAGGAGATCGTCAGTCTGAAGCCGGAACGGGCGCCGGAAGCGCTGGAGGAGGTGTTGGCGTTGTGCACGTAAGGGTCTCCTGAGGGCTCCCGGCGGGCGTTGCTCCTGCAGGACAAGTGCAGCCGCGGAATTGCCGAGAGAGTGTCAAAATTGTTCAGCGGCGCGAAAAAGTCAAGAGCAGGACCAGCGCCGGAGCCTCTCCCGCACGGCAGGCAGGTCCTGCGCCAAGCCGGCCCTCATGTTGACCGCCCCTGCCTGCGCCTGTATCTTTTCGCCGTCTGGCAAGGCATCCTGCCGCAGGGCCCCGGAGCTTCCTGCGTCTGGCATGCCCGCCGCATCCGGGCCCAGTGCCGGGAGGCCTTCCTGGAGGAAGGACCTCTTCCTGGAGACCCTATCCCTTGCGAGGTGACGCCCATGTTCCACGCCGGTTCACGCATCCTGCCGCTGGCCCTGGCCCTGCTCTGCCTGCCCTGCTTCCAGGTCCAGCCCCAGGCCGGGCCCGACAAGCCGAAGAGCGCCGTGCTCATCAGCAACAGAAGCCGCAGCGACCTCGTCGGCGTGCGCTTCGTCCAGCCGCAGGGCGTGAGCCTCTCCAAGCTGGATCTGGCGCCAGGCATGGAAGAGGAGCTGGAGAACCCCGGCGGCGAGGCGGAGCTCAGGCTGGATCTGGGACTTGAGCTGTGCACCTACAGGAAGGTTGCCCTGGACGGCCTGAAGACCCTGACGCTCTGCCCGGATCACCGGGGCTGCATCGTGCTGAAGGGCGAGGCGGGAGCGCCTGCGCACCTTGCCGGCGAATGCGCGAGCCTCCTCCCCCAGCCCGGCGAAACACCCGTCTGCGCCCTGGACAAGTTCCGCCCCGGCATGACCATGCGCGACGCCTGCGGCCTCATCAGCGCAGCCTACCGGGCCGACGACTCGGCCTACGTCACGAGCCTCGGCTACGCCGGCCTCGTCTGGAGCGCCAGGCTCTATGCCGGCGGAAGCCAGGCCGGCGGCGACGCGACCAGCGAGCGGCTGGAGGACATCGAACTGCGGCAGACGCTCACGCCGGAGCATCTGGCCGCCGTACGCGCGGAGCTTGCCAGGCAGGACTTCGTTCCCTGGCAGGCCACGCTGCCCGGCATGGAGATCGACTTTGCCGACATGGGCTACGCCGGCCCCGGCGACAGGGAAGCCCTGCTCAAGGCCTGCCTCGACCTCTTCCTCAAGTCCGGCAAGGGCGAAGCCTCGGTCATGTTTGCGCCGCAGGCCCTCCTGCCCGAGCTCGCCACGGCCGACGCACCCCGCGAGGACGTCTACCTCTTCACGCTCATGCTGCGCCGCGATTCGGGCACCCTGCTGCTCGACATGGCGGCCTACACCGGCGAGGAGCCGCGCGACTAGCAGAAATGCCTGCACAAGGCGCTCCGGCGCCCGAAGGCAGGGACGCGGCCTCGCCTGCTACACTTCGGAGATGACGGGCACGACGATGGGATCTCTGCCCAGAATCCGTCTGAAGAAATGGCGCAGGGAGCTGCGGATGCTGTCCTGGAGCTCGGCAATGCTCGAGGAGCCGGAAGCCGACACGAGATCGACGATCATGCTCTTGGCTTCCTCGAAGAAGCCGTCGTACTGGTCGTGGAACACGAAGCCCTTGGAGACGAGCTCCGGGCCGTGCAGGATGTAGCCGCTGTCCATGTCCAGCACGAGGACGACGATGACCATGCCCTCGTCGCCGAGTATGCGCCGCTCCTTGAGTATGGCCGTGCCGACGTCGCCGACGCCCTTGCCGTCGACCAGCGTGCACTCGTGGGGGACGGGATCCTCCTTGCGGACGCTGTCCCAGGTGATCGAGAGCGGGCAGCCGTCTTCGAGAATGACGACCTTCTCCTGCTCGACGCCGGCTTCCCTGGCGAGCTGGCCGTGCTTGATGAGATGGCGGTACTCGCCGTGCACGGGAACGAAGTATTCCGGCCTGACCGCTTCCAGCATTTCCCTGAGCTCCTCGCGCTGAGCGTGGCCTGAGGCGTGCATGGCCCTGACGCTTTCGTAGAGCACCTCGGCACCCTGGCGGTACATTTCGTTGATGAGGCTGGAGACGGCCCTGGCGTTGCCGGGGATGACGCGCGAACTCATGACCACGGTGTCGCCGGGCTCGAGCTCCAGCTGCCTGTGGGCGCCGAAGGCCATGCGCGAGAGCGCCGACATGGGCTCGCCCTGGGCGCCCGTCACGACGAGCACCTCCTTTTCGGGCGGCAGATCCGGCACGCCTTCAAAGGCGTTGTAGAAGCTGTCCGGCACGTGGATGAGGCCGATGTTCCTGGCCATCTCGATGTTGTTGGCAAGGCTGCGGCCGCTGATGACGACCGTGCGGCCGTAGTGCTCGGCCAGGCTGAAGACTTCCTGGATGCGCTGAATGTGGCTGGAGAAGAGGGTGATGACGATGCGCCCCTTGGCCTCGGCAAAGACGCGGTCAAGCGAGGTCTGCACCTCCCGCTCGGTGAGGCTGCGGCCTTCGCGCTCCACGTTGGTCGAGTCCGACATGAGCAGCCGGACGCCCTTGCGTCCGGCAAACTTCCTGAAGAGCCGCATGTCGGTGCCTGGACCCGACAGCGGATGCTCCTCGATCTTGAAGTCGCCGGTGTGCACGATCTTGCCCACAGGCGTCTCCACGGCCAGGGCGTAGCCCTGGGGGATGGAGTGGCAGACCGGCAGGAAGTGGAAGGTCATGTCGCCGAGCGCGACCACGGCTTCGGGGGCGACCTCCTGCAGATGCACGGCATCGAGCAGGCCGTGCTCCTTGAGCTTGTGCCCGACGAGCGCCAGCGTGAAGGGGGAGCCGTAGATCGTCGTGCCCTCCAGTTCCGGCAGAATCCAGGGCAGGGCGCCGATGTGGTCCTCGTGTCCGTGCGTGACGACAATGCCGAGCAGATTGTCCTTCACCGCCTGGACGGCGCCGAAGTGCGGTATCAGGACATCCACGCCAAGATGCTCGTCGCTGGGAAACATGAGGCCGCAGTCTATCATGACGACGCCCCTGGACGTCTCCCAGAGCTGGCAGTTGAGGCCAATTTCGCCCAGGCCCCCCAGGGGGGTGATGGTGAGCTTCTTGCTGTTCATCTGCGGATGATAGGCGGCGGGATGCCTCGGCACAAGGCTTAGAGCAGGTCCGGCCTGTACTCGCCCATGGCGAGGTAGAGCTTCGAGAGGGCCTTGAGGTAGTCGCCCTTGGCGGCGGTGAGGTCAGCCTGTGCCGTGAGCAGCTTTCGCGAGGCATCCAGCACGTCGAAGTTGGTGCCGACCTGCGCCTGGTAGGCGCCAAGCGCGGCCTCGTAGGCTTCGCTGGCCGAGGCGACGCTGGCCTTGGCGACGGCAATGCGCTTGTCCGCCTCGCGCAGGGCGAGGAAGCGGCTCTTCACCTCGTAGCCGGCATCGAGAATGATCTGGCGCATCTGGCTGCGCATCTTGGCAACGAGCCAGCCGGCTTGCTGATCGGCAAAATAGGTGGTGCCCCACTGGAAGAGGTCCCAGGAGAGCCTGGCGCCGACCTCCCAGGTCGTGCTCCGGGAGGACCGGGATCCGCCGCGTTCCAGATCGGGCGTGTTGCCGGTCTTCGTGATGTTGTAGTAGGCCTCGACCCTGGGATAGTAGCCTGAACGGGCGAGAAGGCGGTCCTTGACGGCCATCTCCACGGCCTTGCATCCGACGTAGAGATCCGGGCGCAGGCGGTAGGCCCTCTCAAGGCAGCTCTCGAGCGTGCCGGTGAACTTGGCGACGCGCAGGCCGCCCTGGTACTGGACCGGCTTCTGGGCCGGCAGGCCCAGCAGGGTGTTCAGCCTGGCCCGGGTCGTGTCGCGCTGGTTTTCAGAAGCTATGAGCGTCTGGCTGGCCTTGCCCAGATCGACTTCCGCCTGCAGGACGTCCAGCTTGGGCTTGAGGCCGGCATCGTGGAAGGCTTTGGTGATCTTGAGCTGATCCTGCAGCCTGGCCTCCGCCTCCCGCTGGCTGTGGATGAGCTCCAGCCGGCTGAGGTAGTCGATGAACTGCTCCTGCACGGCCCCCGTGGTCTCCAGCTCGCTCCGGCGCAGGGACGCCCTGTCGCTTTCGGCCTGCAGAGCCTGCTTCTGGTAGGCGCCGAGATTCTTGAAGCCGTCAAAAAGCACCTGGGAGACTTCCAGGGACCAGGAAAAGGTGCCGTTGGACGGGGGCTGCTGGGCATTCTGGACCGAAGTCGTCCTGGTCTGCTTGAGCCAGCTGTAGGTCGTGCCCAGCTTGGGACCGAGATATCCCCTCTGCGCCTTGCGGCCCTCTTCCGAAGCGCGCATCTGGGCCTCGGAGGCGCCAAGGGTCTCGTTGTGCTCCATGGCAAAGCGCACGGCCTCGCCCATGGTGAAGGAGCGGGGACAGGCCTTGTCCGCGGAGGGACGCGTGCGCGTGTCCTGGCTTTTGAAGCGGGGCTGGGCGATGGGGCGCGAGGCCTCCCTGCTCAAGGCAGGGCCGAAGCTGTCCTCAGCCAGAGCCTGGCCAGCTCCGGGGAAGGCCGCAGCCAGGCAGAGCAGGCCAGTGCCCAGCGCAATGCTGGCCGCTGTCCGCAGGGCGCCTGCCAGTGGGGTGGAGAGCAATGTCGACATGTCAGCCCTATACCCAAAAGCCCTGCTGCAGACAAGCCACAGGCAATCCCTGGCTGGCCCTGGCGGCCGGCCGCGCCCTGCCCTCGCGAAGGGCTGAGATTGCCGGGCACGGCGAAGCCCGGCATGGCAAGGGCTCCGGCGCCGGAGCCCTGTGCCTGCTTGGAAAAAAGGGGTCTGCGGAGCAAGGGGGCCTGGCTACTTGCCGGCCTTCTTGGCCTTCACGGCTTCGCGAAGCCAGCCGTACCACGCTTCGAGACCGTCGCCCTTGGTCGCGGAAACCTGGAAGATGGGCAGATCCTTGTTGAGGGCCCTGGCGTGGCGGGAGGCCTTCTCGACGTCGAACTGGACGTAGGGAAGGAGGTCGGTCTTGTTGAGCACCATGGCCTTGGCGAGATTGAAGAGCAGAGGGTACTTCTCGGGCTTGTCGTCGCCTTCGGTCACGGACAGGATGCCCACCTTGGCGTCTTCGCCGAGATCGAACTCCGTGGGGCAGACGAGGTTGCCCACGTTCTCGATGAAGAGGATGTCCACGCCCGTCAGGTCAAGGTTGTCCAGGGCGTTGAGGATGAGGTTGCTATCCAGGTGGCATCCGCCCTCGGTGTCGATCTGCACGGCCTGCACGCCGGTGGCGGCCACGCGGCGGGCGTCGTTGTCGGTCTGCAGGTCGCCCTCGATGACGGCCATCTTGAACTCCTTGCCAAGGTCGGTCAGCGTGCGCTCAAGGAGCGTCGTCTTGCCCGCGCCGGGCGAGGAGATGAGGTTGAGGGTCAGAATGCCCTTCACCCGTTCGCGGACCACGCCGGCCATTTTTTCATTGGCCTCGAGGACGTTGCGCACAACAGGAATCTGCATGGGAAGCTCTCCTTAAAATATGGTAGTCATTGATAGCAAAATATCTCATTTCGTAGCAGCCAGGGCAGGCTTCTACACCCGCGGGAACGGCAGGGCAAGCGGCCGCCTCCCCGTCGTCCCGCCTACTCCCCCTCCAGCCAGACAACGCGCATCTCCCTGCCCTGAAGCACCTCGTGGCCGAGCACCTCGCCGCAGCCTGGACAGGGCGAGAGCTCGCCCATGCCGCCTGCTCCGGCTATGCCGCCTATCCCGCCGGGGCCGTCGAAGACGAGGCCGCAGGCGCCGCAGCGCAGCTTCAGGGGGATGGGCACGATGTCGAGCGTGCAGCCTTCGTGGAGCGTGCCCTTGACGAGGCACTCAAAGCCGAAGGCAAGGGATTCGCAGACAACGCCCGACAGCGCGCCCACTTCGACCCTGAGCAGGGTAAGCTTCGTGCAGCCGTGGCGGGCCAGCTCTTCTTCGGCAATCTTGAGCATGTTTTCGGCAATGGCGAGTTCGTGCATGGCCCGGCACTCTACGCCTCTCCTCCGCTCCCGTAAACAGCCCTCTTCCCTTTCGCCGGCCTGGCCTGCCGGCTTGGCGCGGCCCTTGCCATTACAACTAAATGATGTAGAGTTTTCGCCAGACGCCGGCCCCTGCCGGCTCTGCCCCGCGCGATCCGCAGGCCTCGGCCTGCGGACGAAAGGCGCCTCGGAACGGCCCCTCTGCCGCAGCCTGAGCCTTCGCGCGGAGCGGCGGAATGCCCCTGTGCGGGCCACACGGCCATGCCGGGTGCCGCCTTCATCCGATAGCAAGGATTAGCCTCCCGTGAATAAAGTCATTGCCTGTCTTCTGCTGGCCGTAGCCCTGCTCGGCATGGCCCTCGTGATGCTCAACCAGCAGCTGACGCCGCCGGCGCCCACGCTTCAGGGACCCCAGTCTGCGACCTCGAAGCTGCCCGACCTGCCGAGCATCGAAGGCGGAAGGCAAAGCGCCCCGCCCGTGCAGGACGGCCAGACCGCCCGCCAGGAGCTGCCTCCCCTGCCCGATTCGCTGGAGGCACCAGGCGCCGAGCACAGGGCGCCTGTGGCCAGCACCACCCTCGCCGAGGCGAGAAGCCAGGAGACTGCATCGGCCGTCCAGCCGCCCGAGCCCTCTGCCGCCGTGCAGCCGGGCACGCAGGCAGGCGCCGAAAAGCCCGCTCAGGAAGCTTTGGACGAGGCCAGACGCCAGGAACAGGCCAGAGCCGAAGCCGAAGCGAAGAGGCAGGAGGCCAGGCGCCAGGAACAGGCCAGAGCCGAAGCCGAAGCGAAGAGGCAGGAGGCCAGGCGCCAGGAGCAGGCCAGAGCCGAAGCCGAAGCGAAGAGGCAGGAGGCCAGGCGC
>JAEEGI010011129.1_pt1 | contig 19466 bp, 15 predicted proteins | sample 8958751 | NCBI WGS metagenome assembly JAEEGI01 (sample SAMN16246545, study PRJNA631951) | gut metagenome | biome: gut microbiome; feature: rumen; material: KS-attached | host: Bos | place: Iran: Karaj | collected 2018-10 | reverse complement strand
TTTGTTGCCTGGAAATGAGAAAATTATAAAATACAAAAATATGGAAGGATTAAATTTAGCCCAGTTCTTTGCCGAGTTCAAAGAGGGCAAAGGTATCGACAGGGCAACCCTGATGAGCGTTTTGGAAGACATCTTCCGCACCCAGCTGGCCAAGACTTACGGCACGGCAGACAATTTCGACATCATCATCAACATAGACAAGGGAGACCTTCAGATCTGGCGCAACCGCACCATCGTTGAAGAGGTCCAGGATCCTATGCTGGAAATCTCCAAGGCTGAGATAGATGCCAAGGAGCCAGATAACGACTTTGAAATCGGTGAGGATTATACAGAGGAAATTCCGCTGTCTTCATTCGGCAGAAGGGCCGTTTTGAATCTCCGCCAGAACCTTTCCGGAAGGATTATGGATATAGACAAGGCCAACCTGTTCAACTACTACAAAGACAAGATCGGAGAAGTGGTTGTAGGAGAAGTTTACCAGGTATGGAAAAAAGAAGTTCTGGTTCGCGACGATGCGGACAACGAGCTGGTTCTGCCTAAGAGCGAGCAGATTCCGTCTGACTTCTTCCGCAAGGGAGATTCTGTGAAAGCAGTTGTTGCCAAGGTTGAGATGAAGAACAACAACCCTAGCATCATCCTCTCCAGAACTGCAAGCGTGTTCCTGGAAAGACTGTTCGAGCAGGAAGTTCCTGAGATATTTGACGGCCTGATTACCATCAAGAAGATTGTCCGCATACCTGGAGACAGGGCAAAGGTTGCAGTTGAGTCTTACGACGACCGCATCGATCCTGTAGGAGCCTGCGTTGGAGTAAAGGGCAGCCGCATCCACGGAATCGTTCGCGAGCTCAGAAACGAGAGCATCGATGTAATCAGCTGGACCACAAACACCCAGCTCCTCATCCAGAGAGCTCTCTCCCCTGCAAAGATTTCCACTATCAAAATCAACGAAGAGGAAAACAAGGCTCTCATCACGATGGATTCATCACAGGTTTCCCTGGCAGTTGGAAAGAACGGAAGCAACATCCGCCTGGCAGAGCTGATGATTGGAATGGACATAGAAATCTTCAGAGATGTTCAGGGAGCAGATGACGATGACGTTCTTCTGAGCTCTTTCAACGACGAGATAGACCAGTGGGTTATAGACGCTCTCCGCAAGGTTGGCTTCGATACCGCAAAGGACGTTCTCAGAATGAGCAACGAAGATATTATGGACAGGGCAGACCTTGACCTTGAGACCGTTGAAGAAGTAAAGAAGATCCTCCAGGCCGAGTTCGAGGACCCTATGGAAGAATAAGACTAACGTAAAAAAGAGAAATAAATGGCAGGAATCAGAATAAGCAAAGTCCTCAAAGACTTCAACATAGGAATGAGCACCCTGATCAACTTCCTCGAAAAGAAGGGGAAGAGTGTGGATGCCAATCCTAATGCGAAGCTAGACGACGAAACATACGCCCTGGTGCAGAAAGAATTCCTTCCCCAGCAGCAGGTGAAGGAAGATGCAAAGAAAATAGCCGGGTCGCTGAGGATATCTGAAAGCGACAAGAAGACTTACGAGCTGGAAAAGGAAGAAAAGCCTAAGGAAAATTTCATAGAGACTGCCGTTGAAGCTCCTAAGGCACCTACTGTTGTAGGCAAGATAGACCTGGACAAGCTCTCCGGCAAAAAGGAGAAGGCAAAGGCAGAAGAGCCTAAAAAAGAAGAGCCTAAAAAGGAAGAAGCACCTAAACCTGCTGCAGAAGAAAAGGCTCCGGCAAAGAAGAAAGAAACAAAGGCTTCCGAGAAGAAGAAGGAAACAAAGACTGAAGAAAAGCCTGTCGCTGAAGAGAAAGAAGATACTCCTTCAGCTCAGCCAGAGCCTGAGAAGAAAGAGGATGCTCTTAGCAACTTCATAGAGACCAAGGTTGAGCAGCTTCAGGGCCCTAAGGACACGGGACAGAGGATTGATCTTTCCAAGTTTGAGACTCCTAAGAAGAAGAGCGGAAAGAGAGAAAGAATCAAGAAGAACACCAAGGAGAAGGTTGACATCAGCAAGGAAAGCAGCCAGAATCGCGACACCGCAAAGAAGGCCAAGGACAAGAAAGGCAAGAAGGGCTTCAAGCCTATCCGCAACGAAGTAGACGAAGATGAGGTTCAGAAGCAGATAAAGGAGACCTACCAGAGGATGGTAGAAGGCAAGGGAAAAACCAAGGGTTCCAAGTACAGAAAGGAAAAGAGAGAAATCGCTGAGGAAAAGAGAGAGGAAGAGATTCAGCGCAGAGGTCTGGAAAGCAATATCCTCAAGGTCACCGAATTTGTTACGGTCAACGATCTGGCCGTGATGATAGACCAGCCTGTTACCAAGGTTATCAGTGCTTGCATGAACCTTGGACTTATGGTGTCTATCAACCAGAGGTTGGACGCCGACGCTCTCTCTCTTGTTGCAGAAGATTTCGGCTACAAGATCGAGTTCGTTTCCGCTGAGATCCAGGAGGCCATCAAGGAAGAGGAAGACGTGGACAAGCCTGAGGATATGGAGCCAAGAGCCCCTATCGTTACCGTTATGGGCCACGTAGACCACGGTAAAACTTCCCTGCTTGACTACATCCGCCAGTCTAACGTGATTGCAGGAGAGGCCGGAGGAATCACCCAGCACATCGGAGCATATAACGTAAAACTTCCTAACGGCAGAAGGATCACCTTCCTGGATACTCCTGGCCACGAAGCCTTTACCGCTATGCGTGCTCGCGGCGCCAAGATGACAGACCTTGCAATTATCATAGTTGCTGCAGACGACGCCGTGATGCCTCAGACCGTTGAGGCCATCAATCACGCCCAGGCCGCAGGCGTTCCTATGATATTTGCTATCAACAAGATAGACAAGCCGGGCGCTATGCCAGACAAGATCCGCGAGCAACTCAGCCAGATGAACATCCTGGTTGAAGACTGGGGCGGCAAGTACCAGTGCCAGGAAATCTCCGCCAAGAAGGGAATAGGTGTTGCCGACCTTCTGGACAAGGTTCTGCTAGAGGCCGATATGCTTGACCTAAAGGCCAACCCTAACAAGAAGGCTGTTGGAACAGTTATCGAGTCTTCTCTTGACAAGGGACGCGGCTATCTTGCAACTCTGCTGGTTCAGGGCGGAACTCTCCACACCGGAGACATTATGCTTTCAGGAATGTACACTGGCAAGGTTAAGGCTATGTTCAACGAAAGAGGCCAGAAGATCAAGGAAGCTGGCCCATCCGTACCTGTTTCTGTATTAGGCCTTAACGGCGCTCCTCAGGCTGGCGATACCTTCAACATCTTCGACAATGAAAGAGATGCAAGGGAGATTGCCAATAAGCGTGAGCAGCTTCTCAGAATCCAAGGCCTGAGAACCCAGAAGCACATCACTCTGGAAGAGCTCGGAAGAAGAATCGCCATCGGCAACTTCAAGGAACTCAACATCATTGTAAAGGGAGACGTAGACGGCTCTATCGAGGCTCTCAGCGATTCCCTGATCAAGCTCTCTACCGAAGAGGTAAGGGTGAACGTCATCCACAAGGCCGTTGGAGAAATCTCCGAGAGCGACGTTCTGCTTGCAGAAGCATCCGAGGCCATCATCATCGGCTTCCAGGTTCGTCCAAGCATGAACGCCAGGAAGATGGCAGAGAAGGAAGAGATTGAGATCCGCCTCTACTCAGTCATCTACGATGCCATCAACGAGGTCAAGAGCGGTATCGAGGGTATGCTTGCTCCTGTAGAGAAGGAAGTTGTAACCTCTACTCTGGAAGTAAGGCAGACTTTCAAGATTTCCAAGGTCGGAACCATCGCCGGCTGTATGGTCAAGGAAGGCAAGATCACAAGAACCGCCAAGATCAGAGTCATCCGCGACGGTATCGTTATCAAGGAAGGCGTTCTGGGCTCTCTGAAGAGAGGCAAGGACGATGTGAAGGAAGTTGCTGCGGGCTACGACTGCGGTGTTGGCGTTGAGAACTTCAACGACATCAAGGAAGGCGACATTATCGAGGCCTACAAGATCGAGGAAATCAAACGCACCCTCTAAACCTAAGCTACTATATCGTACTCTGTATAATTAAAGGCTAATTAATTATAGATAAATAGATTGTAGTTCTTTCTTATGAATTTTTCATTGCACTTTTAAATTGTTTGTAGAGTGATATACTTTTTTAGATTTATTGGTGAATAGAGCTCAGTTTATGCTGGGCTCTGTTTTTTTAACGGATATACATCTTCTGACACTTTTGGAAAAGTCTGGAAATATCGTTATATTTGATATGCTAAAAACTACTGTATGAAACGTTTTCTTTTCTTGTTACTCATTATTCTCCAAGTTGTATTAATATCACAGCAATCGAATGCCCAATCAACCTTCAAGTTCTACGATGACATCTCCCTTCCCCAGACAGACGCCTGGAACTTCGTAAAGCAGGGAGAGGTTTCGCCTTCTATGTACACGGGCACCATCAACCTCTCTGTTCCCATCTATGAATACAAAGACAAGGACTTTAGCATACCTATTGTCGCAACCTATTCATCCAACGGCAATCTTCCCAACCAGATAGCTGGCATCCTGGGGCCTGGCTGGAATCTTGACATCGGCGGCTGCATCACCATAGAAACCAATGGTATCCCGGATTATGGAGAGAACGTCAAGCACGTGCAAGGCTTCTACACTGTCCACAAAAACAACCCCTTTACCTCCCATCAGCCAAGCAAGTGGTGGCGATTTATGTTCAACCTCTTTGACAACGGCTCAGGCACGGGCGCCCCTGAAATCCTCTGGGTCCCAGGTGACAAGCCCACTCACGAGCATACCGGAGAGCTGGACGCCCAGCCGGACATCTTCCACTTCAGGGTTCCCGGCCACAGCGGCAAGTTTCATCTTGATTTTCACCAGAACGCCATCTTCTATGACACGCCCCTCCACCCTGCAGGCTACAAGCTCCAGATAGACACTGTGCCGTTGGGCGTTTCTCCATACCAGTTCTCCAAGTTCAGCAAGATCACCATCACTGCTCCAGACGGCTTCAAGTATATCTTTGACGGCTATCCGGAATATGCCAGCGTGGATATCGCCAAGAGCGGAGAAAGAAGCGTCTACGATCTTGTCACTGCATGGCACCTGACCAAGATAGAAGCCCCTGATGGCAGATGGGCAGTGTTCCAGTACAGCGCTCTCACCCACAATACCTACACTCCCGGAAACGTGATGATAGACGGCGGGGTTACAGACACCCAGACCTATTATGCCCAGAGAATTATACCTCATTACAGCGCCACAGAAGTCCAGAACACAGACAGGATACGTGAAAATGAAACCAGAAGCGCCAAGCTGGACCTTATCACTTTCTCGGACGGCTCTACTATCCGCCTGATGTACTCCGTCAAGGACTCCTCCCAAGGGGATCAGTACAAGGAGAATCCCGCTTCAAGCCAGGTGAAAGGCTACGCCAACACCATAAGGCTCAGCGATATCTACGTCTACAAGGCGGGAAACTCCAATCCCGTGGCTAAAGCTTCCTTCACCCACGCCCGCAATACCAACGGAGGCCAGACCAACTATCTCCAGTCTATAACAGTAAACGGCATAGGGACATATTCCTTCAACTATATTGGCTGGAACGACTCCTCAAAGCCTTATCCCCTCCAGAACACCTTCTCCGTAGACCACTGGGGCTATTTCAACGGAAAGGACAACTCCGCTTTCTACCCTACAACGAACGTGAACACGGAAACCCTTATGGAAAACATCACTGGGACTATCAGAGATCCGGACGCCAACTATGCTAAGCTGGGGATGATACAGAAAATAACCTATCCTACAGGCGGCTACACTACATTCGAGTATGAGCCGCACGATTATTCCGCTGCGGTGGTCAGGACCAGAGACTCCGTCTACGCCAGAAATTACTCTCCGCGCCTGGTGCAGGCCTCCGGCACCGCGGGAGGGCTGAGGATAAAGAAGATATCCTCCTTCCTGGCCAACGGCACTCCCAGCCAGGAAAAGACATACGAATATGAAGACATCTATGGAAGAAGCTCCGGAATTCTAATCTGGACTCCCAGATACGCCATACAGTTCAAGTGCCAGGCCACGCAGTGGATCCAGGAGGATTCCAAATATGTCTCTTCTTCCCTTCAGGATTATGGCTTTACGGGCATAGAGTACAGATATGTTACGGAAACTCTGAGGGACAGCACCCGCACACATAATGTCTTCACTTCCTGCGCAGACGGGAAAGGGTTTATGGACACCCGTGGCACAGCCGCGGAAAGCGGAGTGATGGAAAAAGCCCTGCTGAATACAGGTCTCGCGGTGGAATGGGACATGTTCCCACTGCTGAGTTCCAGAGTTCACAATGTCCACTTTTCTGTGGCGCCTCTTACGTCTTACCAGAGCCAGAGGGGAATGCTCAGGGAAAGGAGGGTGTTCAAGAACGACACCACGCTTTCCGCTTCACTGAAGGAAACCACATCGTTCAAGATTGACACGGCTTCTTTCACCGAACTGCCATGCTATCTGGTAAGAAGATTCGGAATATATCAGATTTTCACGGGAAAGCATCTGCCTCAGGAAACAGTCTCTTCTGCCAGGGATGACAGCATGAAAGACGAAAAACTCTCCAAAAAGAAATTCGAGTACAACTTCTTCTGGGAAGTGACGCGTTCAAAGCAGACTACACCCGAAGGAGATACGCTCATATACGAATATACCCACCTGAGAGACCTGGAAGACAACGTGATACAGGCAAGCCCTGTCTACTCGGCGATGTTGAGAAGGAATATCCTCACTCTGCCGCTGGATGAAAAAATCTACAGGAAGAAAGTAGGGGAAAACCAGAAGACGCTCATATCTGGAAAGAGATGCACCTATTCACTTTTTCCGAAAACCACAGACACGCTCATCCTCCCTACCCTGGTGGAGACCTACGACCTGAACACCCAGACATGGAAGAAAGAGGCCGAGATCCTCTCATATGACACTCTGGGAAACATCACACAGCTCCGCGACGCAGACAACAGGACTGTATCCTACCTCTGGAGCTCAGACGGACAGTACCTTATGCTTCAAGCCAAAGGGCTGACTCTGTCACAAGTTCAGCAATGCATTACGCAGAGCAGTATAAATGCCTCGAACGGAATTCCTGACACCCAGGAAGACAGTCTCAGGAACACCTTCAAAGACGCTGAAATAGCCACAATCAAATATCTCTGCGGGGTGGGTCCGCAGAGGATAAGGGACGCTGCCGGAAACACCACCGAATACACTTACACCCAGTGGGGAAAGCTCAAGCGCACAAAGCGCTACAAGACTGCATCATCATCTGAAAACATAGAACGGAACACCTATTCAAACGACAACTAAAATATGAATACGATGAACAAAATCTTCAGCATATTCAGAAACAGCAGCGGTTGCCGGATGAATAGCAGCCTCAAGAAAAGATTTGACATTTTCATCATATCTCTCTTAGCCTTGCTGGCTGTGCCAAATCACTTATCTGCCCAGAACGAACTCAAAGGCCCTGGACATAATCCGCCGGGACCGATAGAGCAAAGGATAATAATTGATGTCAGTATGCCGATGGAGCGGCTCAACCAGCAGTACACCTCCAGCCTCAGCTATTCCTTCACATCCTCAGGCGGGACGGTAAGCTTCGCCGCGTACTACGACCCCATTGACCCGAACTCACAGTACAGTTCAGATGTGGAATACCTGAACGATTGTCTGGCCTCCGTTCAGGCGGACACCCTGATGACTTTCACTTCAGCTTCCACTTCCACCGGACAGATGTGGTGGGACTTCACACTCCAGATTCTCCCGAACAACACGTTCTCCACCAACGACCAGACAAAGGCGGCCAGCAGGCAGATAAGGCTGGTCTTTCCGCTCTCCACGGGAAACACCCTGACAATAACCGTAGACCAGGCAAAGGGAGAGGACCGGCTGCCGGTATTCGCAGACTGGCCAGACGAGAGGACGCCTATCACCGAGCCGCTCATAAGCCACAGACCGGACTCTGCTGGACAGGATACGGAAACCCTCACCAACTGGATTAGAAAGGCCACTTACATTGGAGACAATCCTTACACCCCGAACGACTCCATCGTTGACATTGTCTGGTACAACGGACTCGGACAGCCCAAGCAGACGGTAATGGTGGGTGCCAGCGCCGTGACCAGCAAGAACATCATCACTCCTGTAGAGTATGACCCCATAGGCCAGCAAATCAGGGAATACCTGCCGTACATATCCACACAGGCTACGGAAAACTATGATGCCCTGACTTCACATAAACAGATGCAGTATTACAACTCCATCTACGGCAACTCAGAAGTCTATCCTTATGCAGAAACTATCCCTGAAGCCGCAACAAACAGGCCTATTATCCAGTATACCCAGGGCAAAGTTTTCAGGACAGACGCTTCTCTCAACGAAACCCAGAACGGAATACAGAAGCCAAGGACGGATGCAACGGGAAGATTTCTCTCAAACGCCTACAGGATAAGCCAGGCTTCAGACAACATCCCAATGCTTCTGTATGAAAACGGGAATATCGTCAACCGAGGCCATTTCCCTGACGGAGCGCTCCTGAAGACAATTACAACAGACCCTGACGGAAAGACCGTAGCTACCTTTACTGATGAATACGAGAAGACGCATCTGGTAAGAACATACCTCGGAGGCTATGCAGACACCACAGAGACAGGCGGATGGAGTGACCTTGTGTATGTCTATGACAGGAGAGGACTTCTCTCAGCAGTAATTACCCCTGAAGGGGAAAACGAGAGGAACAAGACAGCAACTCAGATAAGCGTGAATTCCGACTGGGCGAAGAAGCGCTGCTACATCTACGAGTATGACGGCCTGGGAAGGATGAGTTCAAGAAGGTGGCCCGGGAAGGGAAAGGAGCTGTTCGTTACGGACCCTGCAGGGAACGTGGTGGCTATCCAAGATTCCCTCCTGAGACAATCTGGAAGATGGAGACTTACAAGATATGACACAGCCAACAGGCCGATAGAAACATTCCTTACCCAGCAGAGCATCACGGAAGCGCAGATGAGAAGCTATTTCTCCTACGAGACTGCCCAGCAGTATTTTGCCCAGAACGGAAACGCTCTGTTCACTTCTCCGGTATATGAACTTTCGGACAACATTTCGCTCACGAAGACAGAAATAGGAAAGACAGATGTTTCTTTCAATATCAGTCAGAGTCTGGCCATCTCATTCAAGCCGGAAGACCAGACCGTGTCACAGTCAGATGTGGACACCGCAAAGTTCGCGTCCGTCCTCTGGGAGAGAACAGCGATGACCATGTCAAAGGACGGAGTTCTTATAGGTATTGCAGAAGACGGAAGTTCCAATCCCGGAACAGTTGCCCAGGCAGACATCCTTTACAGATATACCGCCTATTTCTATGACTGCTATGCAAGGCCTATTCAGACAGTGACCCTCTATCCTGACGGGATAAGATTCTTAGCTTCCACAAAGTACAATTACACGGGCCTTCCTGTAAGGCAGACCGCAAGGCTCCAGGTGCCGCAGGGAACGACAGCCGGCACTGACACTTTAAATGTTGTTCTGACCGAAACCTTCACCTATGACAAGCGGGGAAGGATGCTCACGTCAAATGCCGCAATGCAGACATTCAACTCGTTTGTGGAGAATGGAAGCCTGGCATATTCAGACACCCTCTCTTCTGCGGCTTCTGCAACGTACAGCTATGACGAGCTGGGCCACCTGACGGGAAAGACACTGGGAGGAAACCTCAGCCAGACGCTGGCATACAGCATCCAGGACTGGATGACCGCGATGCAGACAAAGAAAGGAACAGCCAATGTCTTCTCCCAGACTCTGAGATACTACAATCCGGTAAAGCCAAGCACTACTGCACTTTACTCTGGAAATATCTCGGAATGGGAAACAGTCCAGGGAACAAGCACGGCAAGCACATACGGCTTTACCTATGATACACAGGGAAGGCTCACGAACTCCAACCGATACGACGGGACATCTACAACAGTTTCACAGCTCTACACGGAAAGGGACATATCCTATGACCGCAACGGAAACATACTTGCACTGAAAAGGATTTCAAATTCCATCCCGAGCCCACTCCACAACTTCACTTATTCCTACGACGGGGATAAGCTTACAGCCCTTTCCGGAAGCCGGAGCGGAACGTCCTTCACATCAGCATATTTATACGATGGAAACGGGAATATGACCCTGGACGGGAACCAGGCTGTAAGGCTCTCATACGACATAAACAACCTCGTGCACAGGGCAAAGAAAACCGCAGCAGGGCAGAATCCAAGCCCGGCACAGGATGAACTTACTGCCACATATTCTTACTTTGCCGACGGGACAAAGTATTCCATAAAGGACACAGAAGGAAACAGCAGAATATACATCGGGCCGTTAACGCTTGTAAGGAAAGACTATCCAAGCTCAAATTCTGGCAATACAGCAGCCCAACATATAACTCTGCTGGAGTCCGCCGACGTGTTGGGCTCGGATGCAAGATTTGCCTTTACGGCAACTCCACAGACAGTATCATCGGGAGACACCACATACACAATCGCATACGAGACGCTCTATCTCCTCAAAGACCATCTGGGGAGCGTCAGGACTATCACAGACAGCCAGGGAAACGCTCTGGAAAGGAACGATTATTATCCTTATGGCCTTCAGACGAACCTCGGAAGAAGCTATGCAGCTATTGGAGACAAGTACCGGGTAAGGATGCCGGCAGCCTTCACTTCAGGCAATCCAAGCGTCAGCAATCTGTCTGTTACATCTCCATCAATTGAAATGACACCATACAGAATGCTGTACAATGGCAAGGAGCTCCAGATGGTGGCACAGACAAGGTTTGTGGATTATGGTGCAAGGCAATATGACCCGACCATCGCCAGATGGAACGGAATGGATCCAATGGCGGAGAAATACCTATCAATGACATCGTATAGCTATTGCGCAGGGAATCCGATTAGAAATACTGATATAGAAGGGTTATTAATAGATGATTACTATGATTACTTAACTGGCAGATATTTGGGTACAGATGGGGCATCCACTAATAATATGCGTATTATAAGGGAGGATGTGTTTCGCAATATTGTTGAGAAAAATGGAGGGCAATCCGCTTCTAAAGAAGCAACATTAGAGTTGCAAGATTCGGAGAATAGCAAAATAATCACAGTTGATTATGAAAAGATAAATAAAGATATTCTTGCTATTGCAGACAATTCTTTTGAAACAAAAATTGAAAATGCTCTCTATCTTGTGCTTGATAGAAAAAATGCTGTTTTGACTTCAGAACTGTCAAGTAATAAGGGTAATACAAACAACAGCTCCCATATCAATGGGGATTGGGCAGAAAGTACAAAAATACTACGACGAGGTAATGATATCATTGTTATCGCTCAAATACATGGACATCCTAAATCAACTTCAAAATTAATAACAAACAGTGGCGTCTCAGATCTTGATGTAAGTGGTGCCCAGAAAAATTTAATACCAGTATATGCGGTAGATGCTATGAGGAAAAGAAAAGGAAAGCAAGTGCCAATTCATAGAGCCAACCCAGATGGGACTAAAGACAATAATATCGGTTACACTTGCGGGGAAGGAAAATTTAAGGAGTTTGATATAGCAAGAGATGCTATGAACAGAAGATAAAAAGACTTTGAAAAACTGAGATATCGGATGAAAATGAAAACAAGTTGTACATTTTTATTGTTGCTCACCTGCAATATATATTCATTTGCACAAACTAGAGAAAAGGTTATTGCTTACAATCTTCCTAAGTATTATGAAATAATTCTTAGCGATAAGATTAAAGGATTAAAAAAACATCTCAAGAAAGACGATTATATTGGCTTCCGAATAAATCATGAAGAGATAGACGACTCTTCTTTCAATTTTTCTATAGAACCTTGGGTATATACATATCAGAATGGTTATATCTATGGCGTAAGTTATTATGACAATAATGGCATTTATCATTTTAATGAATCTTCTCAAAGACTTTTACTTGATAGTAAAAGATTTATATTAATAAACGAGATATTATATCCTATTTGGTTTGAAACCGACAAGTATTCAGCAATGGGTAATTACTGTCGTTATCGTCCTGATTCTTTTGGCCATAAAGACAGCTTGTATCATTATTATGTAAATTATTCAATGAAGCCCGATACGCTTAAGATTCATATTAATCTTAACAGCAATGTAAAAAAAATAATATCAGACTCAGTATTTAAGACTCAGCATTATTTTACTCCAGAACCAAATAACGAAATAATATATACTTTACCTGATAGCTTAGAAAAATATTTATTTTCCAACATCCATTTTACGAATAGAGACAAAGTTGTTTTACAATTAACGATTGCAAACGACAGTTCTTATATTGTTTCTATTCTGAACTATTCGCGTATCACAAATTTAAAAGATATTATAGGCAGAACCAACAGGTTTGTTCTAATCAATAACTCTTTATATCCGTTATTCTTCTTTAGTGACTTTGTTTTGTGTCCAACTATTCATGATATCAAAGATGATTTTATTGTTTGTTACAGTTTTATGTTTAATCCAAAAAGAATTTTTGGAAAAGATTATATACCACCCATTCGCGTAGCAGGCCCGAAATATTGGTAGTGTATCCTTCCCCATTTTATGTGCGGCGGAAATTAAACACCCTACCACCACAAATGAAAACGGTTATTGAAGCATTCCCATCGCTGATGAATACAACCTGTCATATAAAAGAGACTGAGACCGTGCAGTACAGCAACAGAGCGGACTTTTCACTTCCGGACTCTACGCAGTACAAGAACACATATGCTTTCACTTATGACAATCAGGGAAGGCTCGCCTCCTCAGACAGGTACAACGGAAAAGAACTCCAGCTCATCGCCCAGACAAGGCTCATTGACTATGGAGCAAGGCAGTATGATCCTACCATTGCAAGGTGGAACGGAATGGATCCGATGGCAGAGGTTACATTTAATATTTCTCCATTTTCATTCTGCAAAAACAACAGTATTGTCAATATAGATTCAGATGGAAAGTCTCCATGGGCAATTATTGCTAGTATACTTCTTGACTATGGTATCCAAGTATATTATAACTATCAGGATGATAATAGCGACTATGATGCTTTATTAGGTAATATAGATATTCTCAGCCTCATTATCTCAGCAATTCCTGGCGTAAGTGGAAAAGTGGCAAGAACTATCGTTCTTAACGCTGTAGGAGCTAGTATCACTATAACAATTAATGATGGATTAAAATTTAAAACTTTCGAAAATGGTGCTGCTGAATTCCTTATAAATTTTGTGACAAATAAAGTCACAGAGGGATTTCTAAAAAAGGAAGTAAACATAATGTTGAACAACTACATGGCAAGTCTAGAAAATCTTCTGCAAAAGCAGAAAAATCTAAACAAAAAGCAGAAAAGCATCCTAACTCTGAAAAAAAGAAAAAGCAGTACCAAAAAGATAAAAAGAAAATGAAAAAAGACAAGAGAAAAGAAACAGCAGCCACGTTATTTTATTCTACATTAGGACAAGATCCCGAAGAAACCAGAATGCTGAGTCGGGGTGCTGCTAAAGTGCTTTCAGAAGAAGAGAAGAGAAGGGAAGAAGAGAGGATGAGAAATAATAATTAAGCAACTACCAACAACGAGAAATAACAGAAGTCTTCACAAAAGAACCATGAAAATGAAGAAAAGAAAAAAGAAACAAAGAAGAATAAAAAACAATCAGCAAAAGTCTATAGACCGTTCAAATACTAATAGATTACGTTCTTTCTTCAAAAGAGATGATTGTATATTCATTATTCTTATAATCGTCTTTTTACTTTTTTAACTATTAATCAATTTCGTTTAAACAAAGAAATGCGTGATAATTCAATACTGTTAAAAGCAGTTGTAATGAATATGTATCACCACAACACAGGCAGTCGTTACAGCCCAACATGGAGGATTCGTTTTGAGTATGAGTTTGAGGGAAAGGTCCTTTCTAAAATTAATTCAGTTGACGAAAAACTATATAACTCAATTAATATTGGTGATACAATAGATGTTCTTGTTAGTCAAAAAAATCCTAAAAGACATGCTTTTTGGATAGAAGCTAAGAATTATTTAGCGCTACCATCGAAATATCGAAAATAAATATGTTTGTAGCCTCTTTTTTTTCGTGCTGTTAAAAAATGGGGATGGGGACACGAATATCGCATAAATAATAAATTTAGTCCTAAGAATGTAATTACTAAAAATGGACGGCACTGTCCTGAAGTTTGTGTAAATGACAATTTCTGGATGTTGTCATAGTCTGATTCTGTCTTCAAATATAGCAATAAACTGGTTAAGGACTATTCCCCAGTTTCTGATAGGCATTGTCCATTTCTTTTCAATCTCCTGTATAGCGAGGAAAACGGACTTTTTAACTGCATCGTCACTGGGATAAGAGAGCTTGGCTTTTGTATATTTCCGGATCTTTCCGTTGAGGTTCTCAATTAGGTTTGTCGTGTATATTATCTGCCGTATTTCCATAGGGAAACCGAAGAAGGTCGTAAGATCATCCCAGTTCTCCCTCCAGCTTTTAACGGCATACCGGTATTTGGAGCCCCACTTTTCCTCGAACCTGTCCAAGGCGGTGGCAGCCATATCTTTGTTTATAGCACCATATACATCCCTCATGTCTTTGGTAAAAGCCTTGAGGTCTTTGTATACCACATATTTGCAGCTGTTGCGGATTTGATGGACAACACACACTTGAGTGGCCGCCTGCGGGAACACGCTGCGTATTGGTTTGTCCGTGCAGGTGATTAGTATATCCTCCACGCCCCGGGCCTTCAAATCGGTCAGCACGCCCATCCAGAAGGCGGCGCTCTCAGACTTGCCGCCCCACATCCCAAGCACCTGCTTGTGCCCGGTCCTGTCAAGGCCGACAGCCAGGTAAACGGTCTTGTTTATCACTTTGTTGCCGTCTCTGACCTTGAACACGATCCCGTCCATCCACACTATCAGATACTGGCTCTATAGAGGGCGGTTCTGCCACTCAATGGCGGCCTGGGTCACCTTGTTGGTTATGACAGAAATTGCGGAACTGGACAAGTTTACCTGATAGATGTCGCGCATCTCCTCCTCTATGTCGGAGACGCTCATACCCTTGGCATACAGAGAAATGACTAGCTTTTCCAGGGAGAAACCGCGATGGGCGTGACGGGGAACGGCAAGAGGTTCAAAGGTGCCATTGCGGTCACGGGGCACTTCGATTTCGTGTTCGCCGTGGATGGTCTGGATAGTCTTGGGATAACTTCCGTTGCGGGAGTTACCGCTATTGTTTCCGGCTGGGTCGTTCTTCTTGTAGCCCAAGTGTACATCCATCTCACCCTGAAGAAGACGCTCGTAGAGCTGAGCATGAAGGTCGTTCATAAACCGCTCCACATCTTCTTCTGTATGAAGCTGTTTCAGAAATTCATCGTTAAAGACTCCTTCGGGAAGAGAGTACTTGCGGGATAGATCAACTTTTTCCTTTTTCTTTGGCATCAGTAGTGTTTGTGTTTCCATTGGTTTGGCTGGTTAAAGTTATACTTTTTCCAGATTTACCATTTACACAAACTTCAGGACAGTGCCCCAAAAAGACAGATGTTGAGGATTTGATATAATGAAGGCACCATACCACGTTATCTATTTGCCACAAGTGCATTCAAAAGTGCAACTATTTCATTGGTTGTTTTACTCTCTGAGCCAACATGAATGATAATTAGGGGGTTCAGTATGTCTTTCGTGTTGATATTAACATAGTAATCGTGAATAATGCGGTCAGGGCGAGTATTAACAATATTTGTTGTCTCTGTATTTTTCTTTGCTGTTGCACCTCCGATAACAGCACCCACTCCCCCTGCAAGTAGTCCGCCAACTGCCGCTCTTCCTAACATACTTCCATTGCTTGTTGTTTCACTTGAAGTTGTCGAAATAGTCGTTTCACCCTTTTTTACCTTTGATTTATCCTCTATTGAAAATGTGATAATGTCTGAAAAGCTATACACCTTTCCTAAGAGTATTAACTTCTTTTGGTCAATATACACACGTACCTCCTCATTAATATCATATTCACCCCAAGCAAGAACCCTATCGGGAGTACCATATTGAGTAATCAAAGGTTCTGATATTGCATTATACTCGTCAATCTTTCTCTTCCTTTCTTCTTCCACCCGTGCATAATACTCAGCTGCCTTTATCTTTCTACGTTCTGCGGCTTCTTGCTTGAACTTGTTCTTTTTTTGGGTTTGTATTCCCCCAATTATAATAACTGCTAATCCAAATAATAAAAGTATGATAAACACCATAATAATGTACTATGTGTATTTTGTTTCAACAATATGTTAAGGCAAGATTGCTACAATGTTTTATTCTCAGTCTTTTAGATTATTTTAACAATGATGTTAGGAATGCCTTCTGCCAATTTGTATACCAACGAACCCCACGTTTATTCGCCTTGATATTCTCTACCTCAACATATATTGTCTTTATTGATGGTTTTGGCTCTTCACCATAACTATAAATCCCATATTTATCCGTTTCCTCTACTTTACAAACGAGATAGCCACTCTCATCGCCTGTGAAGACAAGGCTGTCTATTGAAATCTTGTCAGCACCAAACTCTTGTGCTCTTAAAGGCAACTCGGTGCTTTCCTTTTCAATAATAACTGCGGCTACTTTTTCTTTAAACTCAGCACTATTCCTATCAACGGAAGGTGCCTTAGACAAAGAGACTATCAAATAGATAATAAGAATAGCGTTCAAAACATAGGAACAAATGTTCAAGATTTTCTTTGTTGGGCTAACGCTTTTTTTTTCGTAGTATTCCATAGTTTATAGTTTTATTTCTTTTCATAGTTAGTGTTTTCTCTGATTGCCTGATTGAACTTTTTCATAACCTCATTCAAACTTCAATTTTGGTAAACTCTTAACTATTTTATTTGTTTCAAGACTGACTGTGATAATCCTCAGCAACAGGTTGAAAATGTACTTTTCATCATTATGCTCCTTGCTTGCTGAAGAACATCCAAATTTAACAAATTTATTTGTCTTTATTTTGGTCCATTTCTACAACTTTGTTTTATTGTTTTTTTACAATCCTGGATTTTGTGCTGATTTTGCTATTTATCTGGGGGCTGACAAAGGATATTTCAAGCAAATACATTAACTTTGGTAAGAAATATACCTTTGTTATGAAAAGAGTTCTTTTGTTGTTTGCGAGCATTGTTTTGCTCTCTTTCTTAAATAGTTGCGGATTGAGTGTAAGAGCTGTGGCTGATGTAAAACTCCCGCCAACAGCATCAGTTAAGATATACAATGTTAATCAGGCTTTGCCGGAGAATATAGAGAGAATAGGGTCGGTTACGATAGATGACACGGGCTTTACTTCAGATAGAAAAGGCACATATGATGCTTGTATGTCAAGGTTGAGATCTGAAGCGATGAAGATGGGAGGAGATGTTGTAGGAATCGTGGTGTTGAATACACCAGACAGGCATTCAACTATTTACAGGATGGTAGCAGATGTCTATCGCTATAAATAAGAGTAATATTTTACTACTTAGACGAGAAGAAATAAGCGATCTTTTTATGCCGGACAATAAGGAAATCATCGAGGAGGCCTATCGTAGGAGGAAGGAAAGGAATTGTGTTGCAATTATTTCTCTTGTTGTCGGTTCAACTTTAACCATTTTAGGTGTTGAAAAGGGTTTAAGAGAAGGATTTCATGACAATTATATCAAATTGTTTGTGGGAGTCTTCCTTATGATCTTGTCAATAGTTATTTTTAATCGTGCAACTAGAGAATCTGCAAGAAAAAACAAGGAAAAAGAATCGCTGAGAAAGGAGATAGAAAAAGTGTTCGACACTCCTGAGAAAAAGATAAATGCTCCCGTCGTGAAAATGGGGGCAGCTAAGTCTTTTTTATATGATTTTTATTGTCTTCTTTTATTACTCTCTGTATTCTTCTTTTTTGTGAGTCTTGGCGCTATGATAGCCGGAGTGGTTTTATCTTTAGATCCCTCGGATAATAATGGGAGGCTGATAGGTATAGCAGGAATTGTCTCTATCTTAAGTTGTTGCGGGTTGTTTGTCCTGAGTTTATACTTGGTGGGAAGAACCTCTAAGTGAGCTAAAACTTAATCTTGCTTAACGCATCTTCAATCTCAGGGCCACGGATGTCGTTGGCGATGATGTTGCCCTGGGGGGTCGAAGAGGATGATGGCAGGGATGCCATTGTTCCATTTCGTCAGCGTAAATTATTTGGGGCGGACAGAGTCAATTTTACCGCTTGGCATCCTCTTTTCTTCAGGAGGTGCTTTCTTTGTGGAGAGATGTGAACAAAGAAGGCTATGGGAAGGAAAAAGGAGGAGAAAGACTATCTGCTTGACAAAGGGTTGCTGCAAGATGCGTCTTTGATTATAGAACAGTCGCAACAGTATGCATACAGAGCGATAAATGAGACTCTAATCAAGCGAAACTGGCTGCTGGGAATGCGCATTCAGCAGGAGGTGCTGAAGTTTAAAAGGGCAGAGTATGGGAAGCGAATAATAAAGAACCTCTCATTATCTTTGGTGAACAAATATGGGGATGGATTTCAAACAGCCAATCTTTACCATTTTATTGCTTTCTATAACACATATCCAGACATTTTCTACGCAGCGAGTAGAAAATCTGGAAAAGCTGATTTGAATAAAATCGCTGAGCTAAAACTTAATCTTACTTAAAGCATCTTCAATCTCAGGACCGCGGATGTCGTTGGCGGTGATGTTGCCATTGGGTCGAAGAGAATGATGGCAGGGATGCCATTGTTCCATTTCGTCAGCGTAAATTATTTGGGGCGGACAGAGTCAATTTCCCGCTTAGTATCGGCTAAAAGTTGCAGAATAATGCAACCTTTGTTACTTTTGCGATGGAATGGTTAATAGAAATCGATAAAGCAAAGCAAGGCGAATAAAGAAAGCATATTATGAGAAAACATGTAAATGACAACAAGATAAGAGATTATGATAGTGTGTTGGATGCTGAGTTTGGGGTTCCTGGCAGTGAGGAAAGAATCAAGGCAGAAGAACAGGCTTATGCGTTCTATTCAGGGCAGGTCCTTAAGGATGCCCGTGTGGGAGTAAAAGTGACTCAAAATGAACTGGCCTCCAGAATAGGGAGTTCCAAAAGCTATATTTCCAAGATAGAGAACGGAGTAATGACACCAAGTGTAGGGACATTCTACCGGATAATAAATGCCCTTGGCCTTCAGGTGGAAATAACCAGGGCCAGGAAATAGAAGAAGAAATCGCTGAGTTAAAACTTAATCTTACTTAACGCATCTTCAATCTCAGGGCCACGGATGTCGTTGGCGATGATGTTGCCCTGGGGGTCGAAGAGGATGATGGTAGGGATGCCGTTGATGTCGAATCTTTCTGCAAAGAT
>JAEEGI010011128.1_pt1 | contig 19467 bp, 5 predicted proteins | sample 8958751 | NCBI WGS metagenome assembly JAEEGI01 (sample SAMN16246545, study PRJNA631951) | gut metagenome | biome: gut microbiome; feature: rumen; material: KS-attached | host: Bos | place: Iran: Karaj | collected 2018-10 | reverse complement strand
AGGAAATCAAATAATAGGAATTTTTAAAAAAGGTAAACCTTATGGTACACAAATATATATAAATCAATCAAATATATTTTTTAATGATTTTAATGATAATTCAAATAAATTTAAAAAAAAGAATAATTAATTATATCAAAAAATAAAAACAAATGTTAGAAGATGATTAAATATAAATTTAATTTTTCAATTCTGATTTCCTTTTAAATATATAATCATTTTTTAATTTTTTATTTTATTTATTAATTAAGCTTATATTATATGTGTAAAAGTTTAATAATTTAATTTCAATAAATTAATAATTTCTAACCAAAGTCGTTTTTATCATTTTATTTTATTGAAATAATTATATAATAATTATGGATAAAAATTCATCTTTTCAAAATATTGATGATTTAAAGAATATTTTTCAAGAAGTAAATAATGAAAAATATATTCCAAATCCAAACACCAAAAAAGAAAACATATTAGATTTTTTAAAATTCCTAGTTGATAATGATATTAATATACAATTAAAACTTGAATTAATCATAAAATTAATTGAAATATTTGGAAAAAACAAAGAATTACCTTTAATATATTTTGATTATAATATTCTTATTGAAAAAGAAAAAGTAGTAGATGAAGAAGAAGAATTAAATCAAAATAATGAAAAAATAATTGAATATGAAAAAGTAAATTTAATTCAATGTCTTTATTATTTATATTTTAAATATAAAGAAGAAGAACAAGTAAAAGAAAAAATTTCGGATTTATTGGCAATTTTTATAAAAAATAATTTAATGAAAAAAGATTATATAGATTATATTTTTTATAAAATTGGAGATGAATATTCAAAAAATAAAATAGATAATTATGAACATGCAATTGATTTATTAATAGTATTATTTCAAAATTTAAATAAAGAAGATTCAACAAATTGTAAAAGTTATATTAATTTAATTTCAGAAAATTCAAATTATATAATTAAAGGAATAACAGAAAAAAATCCAATTTTTCTAGAAGATGGATTTTGTATAGAAATAAATTTTTATCTTGATAATATAGAAAAGGATGAAATAATTTTAATGGATATTGATCTTTATTTAAGAGGTCAAGGACTATTAAATCTATTTAAAAAAAAAGATAATCCAAAAGGACCAAAAAAAGCAAATCAAAATTTAAAAATTATTTTATCTCAAAATCCTAAAAGTTTATCATTTATCTTAGATAAAAAAAAGAAAATTGAACTTATTAAATTAAATAATATTAATATTAATGGTTGGAATAAAATTCAAATTTGTTTAAAAGGACAATATGATACTGAACAAAAATATGATAAAATGATTATTGGATTTTTTGAGAATGAAAAAGATAATTTTACTTTTGGTTCGCATATGAAAATAGAATTAGGTGATAGAATAAATACTCTTAAATTATTTCCTAATTTTATTGGTAAAATTTCTGATGTTTTATTAATTCAAAAACCAATTAAAAATAAAATAAATGAAGAAGAAATTAAAAATCTTTATAAATCTAATAAAAAAGTATATGCTCATTTTAATCCTGAAAATAATCAAAATTTTGAAATTTATGATTTAATAAATAATTTAAAAGCTTCTATTATAAATAATGAAGAAAATAAAATATGTTATAATTATATTTATAATAATCATGAGTATAAAAGAAGAATATTTGAATTAGGAGGAGTTAAAAACTTACTTCCTTTATATGAAATATTATATAAATATCATAATCAAGAAGTATTTGAAAAAGATGAAAAAAAAATTGAAATATTCAATAAATTAAAAACATTATCTGATATTTTTTTTTCAGAACAAGGAATGTATTCTGATGCTGCAAATACACATTATTTCCTTATTTTATCTATATTTTTTGAAAAATATAAAGACGTAATTTTCCAAAATGATACAGATTTGACAATATTTTCAAATTTCTTAAATACAATAAAATCATTTAAAAATTATAATGAAAACAATAGTATATTATTTAAAGAATATCTTGATTTTATAATATTAAATCCTAAAATTATAATGAAATTAACAAACCAACAAAAATTCAAATTAAAAAAAATTATTGATGAAAATATAAAACCAATTTTAACAGAACCATTAGTTATAATTCCATTTTTTACTTATTTTATATATAAATTTAAGGATAAATATGATAATGGATTATATCAAATAATAAAATCATTAATGTTAGATAAGAGAAGTTTAGTAAGTGAAAAAGTTAAATATTTATTTAGATTATTATCAGTTCAAGAAAATAATAATAATTTAAAAATTCCAAAAGATATATTCCAATTATTTTCTAATAATTATTTTGATGCTACAACTTATCCTCTAACTGATTCTATTGAAAATATTTCATCTTTTAATAAAATATATAATAAAAGAATTGAAACTCTTGAACATTTTTTAAATAAAGTTCATATTAAATATTTAATTAAATATTTAGTTTATGGTGATATTGAAATGAAAATTATTATTATTGATTTTTTGAGAGTTATTTCTTTTTGTTATAAAGAAACTTATGAAAAAATAATGAAAAAAAGTAAAGGAACTCTCACTGATAATGATATTAGAAATATTATTCATGAAAAACTATTATTGCAAGAAATTTCTTTAAATGCAAATAAAAAAACAGAAGAAACTATAAATTTTTTTAAATATGATGATAGTGATGATGAAGATTCAAGTAAAAAAGATGATTTACAAAAAGAAAAAGAAGAACTTGAAAAAAAAATAGAAAATAAAATTAAAAAAAATGAAGAAGAAAATAATGAAATTAAAAATGAGAATAATAATATTGATGACTTTGAAATAAAGAAAGATGAAATTAAAGAAGATTTAAAGGAAGAGAAAAATGAAGAAGAAAATAATTTAAAATTTATAAAAAATTTAAATCAAAATGATTCAACAGATAAATTTATTGGTTGTTTAATATGTAAATTATATAATTTATATGTTTATCTTTCTTTATATAAATGGCTTAATAAAGATTACTTTTTAAATTTAAATGAAAATTTAAATGAAATAAAACCAGAATTAATCAATTCATATTTGAAAAATATGAAAGAATCAATAGAAAGACTTAGATTATCTATGAGCTTTTTAAAACATTATAAATTAAAATATGGAATAAAAGACTTTTATGATATTTACAAAGAAAAAAATTTTATTTTAATTTTATCTCAAATGATTTATTATTGTATCATTTTATTAGATTCAAAGTTATTACAAAAATATAAAAATGAAAATATTGATAAAGTTATTTTCATTCAAAATTTAAATAATATATTTCTCAATTTAAAACTAATATTTGTTGATTATTATCATTATACAAAAGAAGATATGCCTTTATATTCGATTTTATCAAATTTAATTGGTTTTAAATATTATGATAAAAAATATAATAAAAGAAAATCATCGATTAAATTCATATCTACTTTATTAAATGAAATATTTCCTTTTCTTTTCATCAATCCTGAAAAAAAGAAAAAAGGAATATTTTATGATTATAATTTAATTTTAACAGAATATTTAGAAATTGAAAATATTAAACTTAATGAAGGAGAAGAAGAAAAAATAAACCAAAAACAAAAAGTTGAAAATGAAAAAAACTATGAAGAATCATTAAAATCAATTGAAAAATTTATAAGACATTCAATGAAATTAATAGATTCAAAAAAATCAGAATATAATTTCCATGAAAAATTAGAAAAATATATTGATAGTATTTTTGAAAAAAGTGAAAGAACTATATTATTTGAATTAATAAATATAAATGATAATAATAAAGGAAATATATATTTAAATTTTTTAATTGGTTTAACAAATTATTTCATTTTTAATATCAAAAATAATTTCATTAAAGATAAAAATAATAATGTATTAGTTTATTATCAATTTTTCATATTTTATTCAATAATGAGTGTTACATTCATTCCTCAATTACTAAAAAAAAATAATATTAAGGATTCAAAATTTAGTATGGATTATTTTTATGATATATTAGAATTAAATATATATAGTATTTTCTTTAATTTATATGATGAAGAAGAATCAATGGAAAACAAAGATCAATTTATTGAACTTTCAAAAATATTAACAAGAATATTAAGAGAAATAGAATTAGATTATAAATTAATTTCAGAACATATACCTGATTTAAAAGAACATCAAATAACAACAATATTAAAAAATAAAAAGAAAACAGAATCTAATAAAATATATGATTTAATATTTAGATTAAAAGATTTAGAAGATATTAAACATGATGATAGATATTCAACAATTTTAGAAGAAAAAAGATTAGAAATTATTAAAAATAGTTTAGGAGAAGTTGCTTATTATGGTAAAACAAAAAATGATATAAAAAAACCAAATTTTTATGACCAAATTGTTGGAAAAATATCTCCTTTAATTCAAAAAGATTTAAAAAAATTAAATCATAAAATAATTATCTTTGAAAATGATTTATTTTTTAGTTTAATTAATAGAGAAAAAAGATATAGAAAAACCAAAAGAGAATTATTTTCTTGGAATAATTCATATAGTAATAAAGAATTATTTTATACTCAAAATAAAAATTTAAAATATAAATTGTTAAATTTTATGAGTAAAGAATTAGGAAATCCTTTATTAGTTCCTATTTTAGATTTTAAAAGATATAAACCACAATTTTCTTCATTTGATGATAAAAAAAAATTATTTAGAAGTCAATGTGAATCTAAAATTAATGTAGATTTAAATATATTTGAAGAAGAACCTCTTCCAAAAAATATAGATGAAGAAAACTATTCTTTTATTTGTAGATATGTGAAACCATATATTCATATTAAAGGAAAAATTATACAATATTTAAGAAAAACATTTTTTCATTTTATACATGTAAAATATGAAATAGAAGATGATGACATTAATTATGATAAAGAAAAAAAATTTTTTTATGGTTCATATTTTAACTATGATGAAAAATCAATGCCATTTTATACAAGAATAAATCATTCAGATATTAAATTTATATTATTAAGAACATCATATTTCTTAGATATTGGAATAGAAATATATTGTAAAAACCATAAATCATATTATTTTTCTTTTAAAAACCCACAAGAAAGACAAAAATTTTTAGATTTATTATTTTCGTTAACACCTCCAATAAAAAACATAATAAGAGAAAATGGAAATACAATAGGATATATGATGAAGAAAAAAAAAAAAAAGAAATATCTTCAATCGATTCAATAGTAAAATTATGGAAAAATAGAACAATATCATCATTTGAATATTTAATGTGGATTAATTTTTATAGTGGAAGAAGTTATAAAGACTTTGGTCAATACCCAATTTTCCCTTGGATAGTAACTAAATATGATATAGAAAATTTAACAGTAAAAGACAAAAGAAGAAAAATAGATAATATAATAAGAAATTTACAAATTCCAATGGGAATGACATTAATTGAAGGAGAATTTGAAGATGGAAAATCACATAGGAGAAAAAAAGGATATATTGATGTATATAATTTAATGATAAAAGAATTTAATAATATATATGGTAAAAAATATCGTTTGAATATATATCAAGAAGATAATTATCAAGCACCAAATAATTTGAATCAAATATATGGTGATGTAGAAGTTGATCTAAGTGAAATTCCTTATTTATTTGGAAGTCATTTTTCAAATCCTGCTTATGTAGCACATTATTTAACTAGGTTATTTCCTTATACTTTTACTGGAATTGAAATCCAAGGTGATAGCTTTGATGCCCCTGATAGATTATTTTTAAATATTCATAAAAGTTTTAATTCTGCTTGCTCGGAAAAATGCGATATTCGAGAATGTATTCCTGAATTTTTTTATATGCCTGAAATGTTTAAAAATATTAATGGATTAAATTTAGGAAAAGTTCAAAATTCGGGAAAAGAATTTACCACTGTTTCAGAACAAAATTTATTAGATAAAGATAAGTTAAATGAATTATATAAAAATAATGAAAATAATAATAAATTATTTACTTCTTTTGATGTTGAAGATGTTTTTATGCCTGGTTGGAGTGATAGAAGTCCTGAAATATTTGTATATAAAATTAGAAGATTGTTTGAAGGAAATAAGGTTAATATTAATGATTGGATTGATTTAATTTATGGAGTTTATCAATTTGGGAAAGAAGCTGCTGAAAAATTAAATATATATATGGCTTATTCTTATGAAGGTACTGTTCAAAAAAGAATGAATACTTTTGATGAAGAAACTAGAAATATTATGATTAAATTATTTGAATTAGGGGTTTGTCCTAATAAAATTTTTAATAAACTTTCTGAAAAAAAAGATAGTGATGCTCATAAAAAAAGAAATTTATTATCTCTTATTTTTACTTGTTTGAAATATCAAAATAAAGATAATATGATTAATTCTTTGTATGCATGTGCTTCTAATAATGATAATAATATTGAAGATATTTTCTTATTGAATGAAGATTTTTCTTGGATTCAAACTAATTTAATTCAAGAAAAAGAAATCAGATACACTTTTATTAAAAATGATGAAAAATATAGTGAAAAAGAAAAACAGTTTTTAAATTTGAAAAACATTAAAAATCCTTTATTTAAAGGATTATTAAAGAATAAATATTTAATTATTAGTGGTTATAACGATGGTTCTATTATTGTAACAACTCAAATAAGAAAAATAAAAAAAAAAGATGAAAATAATAATGAAACAAAAGAGATATATGATAAAAGACAATTTATAGAAATCAGAAACTCAAATACTTTAATTTCTCAAATGGATAATTCAAAAATAACATGTATAGAAAAAGAACAAAAAAATGAAAAATTCCTCTTTTTTGGAACAGAAAAAGGAAGTATAATAATATATAAAAATCATTCAACTGAAGATTTAATATCAATAACATTTGTAAAACTAATTCATAATCATACAAAAAAAATTAATTCAATTCATTGTAATACAATATTAAATATGTTTATTGATTGTTCGGATGATAATTATATAAATTTATATACTTTACCAAGATTTGATTTTGTTCGTTCTTATCATTTTAATAACTATAAAATAGATTATATTTTCTTAAGTTCTCATTCACTTCCTTCTTTTATTACAATTTCTAATACAAATAATTTGATTGAAAGCTATTCTATAAATGGAACAAAAATAACAAGTAAAAAAATTGATGAAGTTAATAGTGAAAATATTTCAGAACAAATTAATGATATTAAAGATAAAAATAATAATGTTATTTGTAATCAAATTAATAGTGCTATTTTTATTTCTGATGCCTGGTTTAGAGATTATATTATTTATATTTTGAATAAAAAATTTATTTTTGTTCGAGAAATTCCACTTTTAGAAGATATTCAATCTTTTAATACTGGAGATAATGTACTTAATTTTAATATGATTATCCCTAGTGATAATGAAAATGAGTTTAAATTTTATTTTATTTCTGAAGATGGGAGGTCATTTATTTTATTTAAATAAAAATTTGTTATTATAAAATTAATAAATAAAAATTAATGAAATTTAATTTCTTATTAGGTTTTATCTTATTTCTAAAAAATAAATGGAAAATAATGTAGAGAATAAAGAAGGAAATAAATTAGATAATAAAGAAGGAAATAAAGAAGATAATAAAGAAAAGAATAAAGAAGAGAATAAAGAAGACAAAGAAGGAGAAAATACAGAAGGAAATAAAGTAAATAATACAGAAGATAATAAAGAAGATAATAAAGAAGGAAATAAAGAAGGAAATACAGAAGGAAATACAGAAGGAAATAAAGAAGGAAAAAAAGAAGGAAATAAAATAAATAATACAGAAGATAATATAGAAGGAAATAAAGAAGGAAATAAAGAAGGAAATAAAGTAGATAATAAAGAAGAAAATAAAGAAAGAAATAAAGTAGATATTAAAGAAGGAAATAAAGAAGATAATAAAGAAGATAATAAAGAAGGAAATAAAGAAGATATTAAAGAAAAGAATAAAAATTCAAACAATAATTTAAATTTAAAAGAAAAAAAACTAATTACCAATAGTAAACCAATTTCACAAAAAGAAAAAAAAGAAATTGGAGAAAAAATAAAACAAATTCAAATTAAAGAAGAGGACGGGGTTAATTATTTAAATGATGATGAAGATGATAAAAATGAAATATTTAATAATCCAAATTTTCATAAAACTATAAAAGAATTAATTAGATATTATTTTGAACAAAAAGAAGAAAATCAAGATTTATTAAATAAAATTGATCAATTTGGAAGATGTTTTATTGATAAGAAGGAAGATTATTTCTTAATTTTTCAAGAAATTTTTAAAAACATAGAAAAACCTGATACAAATAAATCAAAAGGTATAAATTTATTAAAGGTATTTTTCTCAGATATTAGAAAAAGAACTTTTAATTTATTTAATGATAATCCTTCTTTTTCATTTATTTTTGAATATAAAGAATTATCTAATAAAAAATATTTAATTCATATATCTTTAATAATTGATGATGAAAATAAAATAAATGAAAAAATTATTAATATTAAATTGAATAATAATGAAAATGAAGAAACATTTTTTATAAAAAAAGAAAACATGAAAGATTTAAGTAAAGAAAACACTCATTATATAATAAAAGAAAATAAAAAATATATTAATATTGATTTTAAATATTATTCAAATGCAAACAATGAAAATAATATTGAAATCATTGTTAATGATAAAAAAGAAATGACAAAATCAATAAAAGAAAATGAAAAAATCGAAATTCAATTTTTCAAATTAAATGAAAAAACAAAGATTTCACCTTTTTTAATTATTTCAACGGAAGATGACTTTACTGAATCTTTAATATTAGATGAAATATATGAAGCTATAATAAATAAGTCTCAAATTGAATTATTAGATATTTCTGAAGAAAATGAATATAATAATAATAAGTTTATATTTCATATAAGTCCCGAAAAATTTTTGTTTAAAAAAGCTCAAGTAAAATATTTTGAAATTGGAGGAGCTAAAAGTTTTATTCCAATTTTAGAAATTGTTTCTAATGATCAAGATTTATTTCAAGAAATAAGTAAATTAATTTTTAATATTATTTCAAGCAATTATATTAATTTTATAGATGCAATTTATTCTAATGTATTTCATTCCTATTATTTTCTTTGTAAAAACAACAAAAAAGAAATTTATGAAGTTAAAATGATTTTTAGCATATATGAAATATTAATAATGGATGAAACAATAAATGAATTGATACAAACTGAGAAATGTATTTCTAAATTTTCTTTTTTCAATAGTGTCAATGATAAGTTTGTTTCTTATATTTATCGTTTATTATTTGAATTAATGACTGAAACCAATGAATCTGGAGACAATCCGAAAGATAAAAATATTGTTGTTTTTTTATTTGAATATTTAAAACAGAAAAAAACTTTTTCAATTGGTGATAAAAAAAAATCTTTAATTGAATCTTCAATTGATAAAATAAATCAAGTATTAAATGAATTTCTATCTAAAAAAAATCTATCAATGAAAAATCCACCAAATTCGTCTGACTCAAATTATAAAATATTAATTGATTTATTAAATGATAAGAATATTGGATTTATTAAATGGATTATTTCAAATTCAAACAAAAAATTAAAATTTTTTACTGAGGATTTTCATAGATATGATCTAATTTATATAAGTTTTGAATTATGTCTAAAATATTATCTAAAATTACTTGAAAAAGAAAAAAATTTAGATGAAATTAAATTTCTCATTATTGTGTATATAATAATAAGTTTAAAATTTGGAATAAATTGTCCAATAAATGAAAGGATGAAATCTATATTTTATTATAATGCAAATTTTTTAATTTTACTGTTAAATTTAAATGATGATAAAAGTAGTTTAAATTTATTTTTAAATTTTATTGTGGGAATAATTGAATATAAAACAACTCCAGGAACATTTGGTAAAATATTTTGGAAGAATAGTAATTATTTGAATGACCAAGATTTACCTTATTATAACTTTTTTGAACGATTTTCAAATAATTCAAAAATAAATGAAAAGTTAGATATTAATCTTTTAAAGAAGATGAAATCTAGACAAAATATTCAAGAACAAATTAAAAACTTTAAATATAGTATAAATTCACCTTTAAATGATACTTATCAAGATTATTTGAACTTGAAATTATTTCGAGATTTAAAAAAAGTATTATTTTCATGGAACTCAACTTATTCAGATGTGAATGATTTTTATATTGAAAAAAATATTAAATTTAAAAGATGTTTTCATTTAACAAAAGATATGGCTGTTCCTTTAATAGAACCTATTTTAGATTATAATTATTATAAATCGAATTTTGCTCAAAACTTTGAGCCTATGGAAATAAAATATAATTATAATCTTTTTAAATATGAATATAATATTGAAAAAAAAATTGAAAAATCCTTTAATTGTAAAATGAATAAAATTAATTACCATATTTTTGGTTATTTCAATTGTAACAGTTGTTATTATGAATTTATAGGAAATAGGGAGTCAATAGATGATTTATATTTACAATTAGGCTCATTAGGAAAATATAATAAAACAACAAAAGATAATAATTATTATGTAAGATTATATTTTCATAAAATTAATATTATACTAAAAAGAAAATATTATTTTAAGGATTTAGCTTTAGAAATTTATTATGAAAATAATAAATCATATTTTTTTATTTTTAAAGAAGAAAAAGAGAGAGATTCAATGTTTCAGAAAATCAAAGATTATAACATTTTTAAAGACATAAAACTTCCTGAAATTAATGGAAAATTTAATATTCATTATTATATGGATTTATCTGATATTTCTAAAATAATAGAAAAATGGGAAAATAATTCAATTTCAACATTTCAATATTTAATGTGGATTAATATATTAGGTTCAAGATCATATAGAGATTTATCACAATATCCAGTTTTTCCATGGATATTAAATAATTATTTACAAAATCAACGTTTTTTAAATACTAAAATGTTTATTAGAGAAAATGAAGATTTAATTCTTGAATGTTTATTTAATAATTTCCAAAGAGATTTAGATTCTCCAATGGGAGCTTTATTAATTGATAAAAAATCAGAAAAAAGAAATCAATACTATATTGATACATATACAGAGATAATAGATGAACATTATAAAAAAAATTATACAGAAAAACAATCAATGGAAAATAAAAAAAACATTAAAAAAATAAATAATATAGAAAATAAAACATATGAAACAAAAGATTTAATAAAACTTATGATAAATCCTGAATTAGAAGAATATAAAGAAAATAGACCAAATTATACCAAAGATAATTTAAATATACAAAAATTATATTCAGACCCTAACATTCAAATAGAAATTATTCCATATTATTTTGGAAGTCATTATTCAAATCCAGCATATACATGTTATTATTTATCTAGAATTTTTCCTTTTTCATTTGCAGCTTGTGAAATTCAAGGATTAAATTTTGGTGCAGCAGATAGATTATTCATGAATATGGAAAGAAGTTTCACTAGTGCAGCCAGTGAAAGAAGTGATTTAAGAGAATTAATTCCAGAAATTTATTTTTTACCAGATTTATTTGAAAATAATAATAAATTAAATTTTGGATATTTACAAGATAAATCTAATAATGAAAATGCTACTTCTAAAATATTAAGATCTATCAGAAAGCTGAATGAAGGAGATAAAATCGATGTTCAAGAAGTTTTAACTGGGTTTTGGAATGAAAATAAACCTGAATTTTTTGTTTTTTTATATAGGAAATTATTAGAAAATAAAAAATTAGAAATCAATAAATGGATTAATTTAATTTTTGGTAAATATTCTTATGGAGATGAAGCAAGAAAAAAAGGAAATTTGTTTATGCCTTATTGTTATGATAATGTTATAAATTGTAGATTAAATAAAATTGAAGAAGATATGAAATATAGTTATTATAAGTTATATGAGTTAGGAGTTAATCCTAAATCTGTTGTAATGAATCTTAAGAAATTTGATGATAAAAAAAAAATAATTGATGAAAAAAAATTTGAGTCAATGAAAATTACAAGAATTAAAAAAGGAGGCGATTGTAATGGAGTTATTAAAAATTTCTTTCCTCCAGAATTTATAATTGATGTTAAAAAAAACTCAAACGATATTTATGAATTTAAATTAATAAACAAATTGATTCATAAACAATCAGATAAAGTTGAACAACTTAATGATAATCACGATTTTGCTAAGAATAATTCTTTGATATTTTCTACTTTATCAATTTATAAATATAATGATTTTAATTTTCATATTTATGGATGTGAAGATGGTTCAACAGTTGTATTTAAAACAAAACCCAATTATAAAAGTTCATTATATAAATTTTTTCATAACCATTCAAAAAAAATAAATTATTTAAATACTAATAATAATTTAAATATGTTAATTGATTGTTCAGACGATGGTTATATAAATTTATATACTTTACCAAACTTTAAATTAATTCGTTCAATGAGAAAAATTGGAATTAAATATGTTTTTTTAACTTCTTCTCCTTTAATAGGATTTGTTGCAATATCTGATGATAAATATTCAATGTATTCAATAAATGGTAAAAAAATCATAAGTATTAATGGACAATTGGTAATTGATAAACCTATTATTATCCATGATGATGAATTTAATGATTATTTATTTTATAATAATAAAGAATTACTCAAATTACCTTTATTACAAAAATATATTAATTTGAATATTAGATGAAAAATAATAATATATATTCAAATCGTAAATGAAAAAAACTAAAATAAGAAGAATATAAACATATAAAAAATTATTATTTAATAAATTAGGAATTTATAAATTAAAAAAAAATAAAATATTAAAAATTAAAAAAAAATTAATTAATTTATCTCATGATTAATTTAAAAACCAAAAAAATCTATTGAAACACGTGTACAAAAAAAAAAAAACAAAAATAAAACTCTAATAAATAAAAAAATAAATATTTAAAACTTTAAAAACCCAAAAAAAACTAAAAAACCAAAAAAAACAAATCAAAATAGAAAAATGACAAACTTCTTAAAATCAATAATGACATTAATAACATTAATATCAAATATATATTCATATATGATCGGAGTAGATTTAGGAAGTGAATTTTTTAAAGTAACTGTAATAAAACCAGGAAAACCATTTATGATGATGGAAAATTTACAAGCAAAAACAAAAACACCAAATGTAATTGGATTAAAAGATAATGAAATAACTTTTGATAATGAAGCTCTTGCAAAAAAAGGAAGAATCCCACAAAATATATTTAATTTTTTTTCTGAATATTTAGGAAGAACACATGATAATATATTTGTTCAAAATTATTTAAAAGATTTCTTTGTTGCTTATAATATTTCTTCTAATAATGAAAGTCAATCTATTGAATTTAATTTAAAATTTAATAATAAAGATGAGAAATTAACTATTGAAGAATTATATGCAATGTTATTTAATCATATTAAATTTCTAAGTGAAAAATTTGCTAAAATTGAAATTGTTGATGTTTTTATTACAGTTCCTTCTAATTTTGATTATCATCAAAGACAAGCAATTTCTCAAGCTGTTGAAATATCTAAATTAAATTTAATGGGAATTGTTACTGAAAATATTGCTGCTGCTGTTCAATTTCAATTAAAAAAAAATTTTGAAAATGAAACTTTTTATATTATATATAATATGGGATCTTCTACTACTGATGTTTCTTTAGTCTCTTTTAAAACTGTTTATAGTTTTAAAGATAATAAAACTATTGATTTAGGAAATGAAGTTAAAGTTTATGGAGAATATTGTAATGAGAAATTAGGAGGGAAATATTTTGATAAAAATTTAATTGAATTTATTATGAATAAATTTGATGAATTACCACAAAGAAAAGGAAAAGAAAGTATAAAATTAAGTAAAAATATAAATAAAATATTTGAGAAATTACGTTCTTCAGCAATAAAATATAAAGAAATATTATCAGCAAATAAAGAAGCATATATCGCAATAATAGGTTTAGATCAAGGAATAGATTTACAAACAAAAATAACAAGAGAAGAATTTAATTCAATTAACTCAGAATTAATATCTCAAATATATTATCCAATAGAATTTTTATTAAATAAAACAAATATAACTTTAGATCAAATAAATCAAATAGAATTAATTGGAGGAGGAATTAGAGTTCCAGTAGTTCAAGAAGAATTAAAAAATAATTTAGATAATTATTCTAATTTATTAGGGACTCATATGAATGGAGATGATTCAATGGCTTTTGGTGCTGCATATTTTGCAGCAAACGCAAGTCAACATTTTAGAGGAAGTAGAAAAACTTTTATAGAAAATGGTGCTGATGAAAATTTCAGAATTTATTTAAAAAATTTTATTCATGAAAATAATAGTAATATTACTTTTTGTAATGAAAATGAAAATAATGAAAAAATATTATTTGATCATTGTACACATTTTTTAAATAAAAATTCTACTTTGTTCCCTTTAAGATATAATTTTGATAATGTTAGAAGTGTTTCTTTCTCTCATGATAGTGATATTTTAGTTAATGTTACTGAAGAATTTCCTTATTATTTTGAAGAAAGAGATTTAATTGTTTTTGAAGTTACTGGAATGAAAAAAGTTATTCAAGAAATGAAAAATGATAATGTTTCTAGTATTCCTAAAGTTAATTTAAAATTTAAATACGGTAAAGGAGGTCAAATTAGTTTAAGAGCTTTTGCTAGTTATAATGTTGATAAATATTATAATAATTATTTTTTTTATTCTAAAAATAAAAGTGAACCTTTACCTGAAGAAGAAATTAATGAAATTAATGATATGTTAAATAAAAGTAAAGTTATTTCAAAGAAAGAAATGAAAAAATTATATACTAATTATACTGAAAGTTTAAACAATTTAACAAATCAAACGAATGAAAATAATACTGAAATAAATTCTACTGAAAGTAATAATAATAATACCAATGAAAAAACAGAAAAAAATGAAAATGAGACTCATTTTGAAACATATGATAATGAAACAAATAAAACTATTGATGATCCAATTAAAGAAGCAATTAATAGACAAATTAAAAAACCTAAATTAATAATTCCAAATAATTTTACTTTTAATGATACTTTATATATTACTGAAGATTTAAAAGAAACGTTATTAAAAAAATTAAAAATAGGAGAAAAAAAAGTATATACAGAAGAAATAGATTTAAATGTTAAAGAAGTTTATACAAGTTTACCAAAAGCATTATCTAAAGAACAGATTAGACATTCAAAAAATAAATTAAAACTTTTTGAAGAAGTAGATTTAAATAGAACAAAATTAATAGAAAGAAAAAATACTTTTGAAAGTTTAATATATTCTCACAAAGAATGGATTGAAAATCCAAATTCTAAAAATTTTTCTTTAGAAAATGAATTTGAAGAATCTTTATTATTTTTAAATAATAAATCTTCATGGTATGAAGATGAAGGTTATTCCACAACTTATGAAATTTTAGATAAAGAAATAAGAAATATAACAAGACATTTTTCAAAATATGAAAAAAGAGTAAAAATATTTGTTGATAGGATGGAAGCTTTAAAAAAATTTTATATAGATTTAAATAATACTTTTATTAAAATTGCTAAATTATTAAAGGACAAACCATATACCGAAGATTATTATAATAATACTTTTTTAAAAGATTATAATAGTGTTATTAATTGGTTAAATGAAAGTTTAACTAATCAAAGTCAAATATCTCTTGCTGAAAAACCTATTTTAACTGCTGAAAAAATTAATAGTAAAAGTGATATTATTAGAAGATCTTATTATAAAATGACTCAAGTAAAAAAACCTAAAGAAGAAAAAAAAAAAGATAAAAAAGTTGATAGTTTATTCGATGAAGATAATTTAGAAGAATTAATTAAAAAATATAATGTTACTAGAGAAGAAATTGAAAAAATGACAAAAGAAATTGAAGATGAAATGAAGTTAAATAACACTAAGAATAATGATACTATTGTTAATGAAACAAATTTGAATGATACTAATGATAAAAAAGATGTTGATAAAAAAAATGAAGAAGTAAAATCTGATTTATAAAGTTTTTATATTTAAATAAATTTTATTTTATATAAAAGATTTATATTAAATTTTTACTATTCAATATTATTTTTAAAAAATTTAAAGAAAGAAGAGATATTAAATTAAATATATAGGAAATAATTAAAAAAAATGGCTACTTTAAAAAAAATAAAAGTAAATTTAGAATATGAAGGAAGAATAATATCATCTCAAGTACCTCCTTATAAAACTCTAAATTATATAAAAGAATTAGCCAAAAATGTTTTTTATTTAACAAACTCAGAAATTCAAATGATATATTCTCATAAAGATATAACACAATTTGACAATTATATTATTGGAGATTTTTTTAAAAGAAAAAACCCAATATCAATAAAAATAAATACATTAATAATAAATAGTAAATCTACAAATGATATAAGAAAAAAAAGAAAATATAAATTAGATAAGGCCAATTTTCTTTGTACATGTAATAGAGATTTAATAGCAAATTATTGTAGAAATTGTAAAATGTTTATATGTAATTCTTGTAGAATAAATCAAATACATATTAAACATAAAGTAACTCAAGTTGATACAGATAATTTAGTTGAAAGTGTAAAATTATATGCATTAACTTTACAAAATGATATTTCTTTAAATATTAAAAAAACACAAGATAATATTGAAAAATTAGAAAATAATGATAATAAATATGATATAAGTAATAGACATGAATTAATTAAACAAAAATTTGATACTATATTTAATATTTATAGTGATTGTATTAATAATTTAAATAATAACAATAATATTGAACAAGTTGTTATTGATTATAAAAATCAAACTGATAATACTAATATAGAAATTGAAAAAACATTACAAAAAATTTATAATAAATATACAAAAGGAAGAAAAGAAATGACACAAGATGATTTTGTTAAATATTTTAAATTATTAAGTGAAAAAGAAGAAGATTTACAAAATCAATCAAATGATATTATTTCTTTAAGAGTAAATGATGATATAAAAGAAAGAATGAAATTAATTTATGATAAAATTGAACAAATTTTAGATTTCACATTAAATGCAAAAAATACTTTAAGTGTAAGTAGTGAAACTGATTATTTATTTAATTTAGTATTAAAAAATAAAAAAGAAAAAGAAGAAATTAATAATGAAGAAAATGATAATAATAATGAAAATACTAATAACAATGAGGAAAATGAAAATGAAGATAATGATAATAATAATGAAGAAAATGAAGAAGAAAAAAGAAAATTAAATAATATAATTGATAAGAATCAATTACAAAAAGAAGAAAAAAATAATTTAATTACAATGGGAGTTTTAGATGGTAATAATACAAATAATGATAATAATAATTCAAGTGGATATTATTCAGAGAATCAAGAATAGTAATAAATTCAAAAAAAAAAAAACAAAAAACAATTAATTACATAATTAAAATTATAGTATAATAATAACATAAAAAATATTATATAAAAAAAATTAAATTTTTAAATTATCAATTATAAAAATTCTTATTAAAAATAATTATAAAAAAATAAAAAACAAGTAAAAAACCATCTTCATCAAAAAAAGAAAATTTTAAATTTGTGAAAAATTAGTATGTCCCGTTTTCTTAGTATGTTCAATAACATCATTTTGCCCTTTCATCAAAAAGTTACATTGCATACATTTAACGCTAAAAATCTGAATATCTAAATATTTTTGATGTTTTTTTAATTCTTTACAAATTTCCATAATTTCATTTTTACTTTTTTCATCATTAACATCGAATAATCCAGTAATTTTCCCATTAATATCTTCTTTATAAAAAACATCATAATGAACATTATTATATAATAAATAAATAACTTCAGAGAATCCATCTCCAAAATATTCAAAAGTAATATTTTGAATATCAACAACAGCAATAATAATAGAAAAATATTTAGAAAGAATAGAAATTTCAATTCCACCTCCCCATGAATCACCACGTAATATCCAATCACAATAATCATCAACAGGTCTTTCTAAAATAGCTTCATTATAATCAATTGGATTATTTAATATTTCTGATGATATTATTCCTCTTATTATTTCTGGCTCACCAATACTTTGATTAATTGCAAAATTTATTGCATTAAATAAACATGAATTATCTGCTGGAATTGATTTTTTTTTAACTGAATATTTTGAATAATCTATTATTTCATCATCTTTTGCTCTTATTAAATCTTTGTCTATTAATTCTATTCGTAAACATTCATTATTTCCTATTGATAATTCTGGAAGAGTTTTTGTATCACTTGTTGTATTGTCTATTTTCTTTGGAGGAAAACTGTATCCTATGTTTAAATTTGTTTCATATGTATATATTCCGTTTGCGTTTAGGTTTATTATTATGTAGTGTTTTAAGTTTAGTAAACTTTCATTTTTTGGTATTTTTATTTCGAAAGATTTGTCGTTAAATAAACAACGGATGTTTATTATGTTGGATTCTTCTTTTGGATCTGATTCTTTTTTTTGTTCTTCTGAAGTCATTTTTTATTGTTTTTGAAATATTTAAACTTTATATTATTTTATTATGTTTATTTAATTTTTTTTAAATAGTTAAATCTATTAAAAATATTAAATTATATAAGATATTGTTCAAATAAATTAAACAATATAAAAAATCCAAATAAAAAAAAGAAATAAATCACATAGAAAACAATAACCTATAAAATAAATAAAAAAAAATTTAATTTTTTTTATTAAAATAAAAGAATTAAAAAAATTAAGAGTAAAAAAAATGAATTTCAACTCTATAGTCTTCCCAGCCCCAACAGATGATAAATATCCAAACATTCAAAAATACAAAAACCAAATATTATACATTCCAAAAACCCTTCCAGACAACACACAATTTCACATTCCATGTTTATTCCAAGAATGTACATACAATAAAAACACAACAAAAATATTTATATACTTTCATGGTAATGCAGAAGACATGTTTAATGCAATAGGAAATTTAAATGTAATACAATCATCACTTCCATTTCATACATTAAGTGTTGAATATCCAGGATATTCAATTTATTATAAAGAAAAAGATGCTGAAACAATAGAAAATGATAGTTTAATAATATTTGATTATTTAGTTAAAGAATGGAAAGTAAAACCAAAAAATATTATTTTATGTGGTAGATCAATTGGAACAGGACCAGCAACTTATTTAGCTTCTCAAAGGAGTCCTGGTGCTTTAATAATGATAAGTCCTATTCAAAGTATTCAAGATGCTGCAAATTCTTTAATTGGATGTATGAAGTTTATTGTTAAAGATAGATTTAATAATTATAAGAGA
>JAEEGI010011127.1_pt1 | contig 19467 bp, 12 predicted proteins | sample 8958751 | NCBI WGS metagenome assembly JAEEGI01 (sample SAMN16246545, study PRJNA631951) | gut metagenome | biome: gut microbiome; feature: rumen; material: KS-attached | host: Bos | place: Iran: Karaj | collected 2018-10 | reverse complement strand
CTCGCGCATGGGAACCACCTGCGGGTCACGGTTGGGCACCTCGATGCCGATTGTGCCGCGGCCAGGCATGGGCGCGATGATGCGGATGCCAAGTGCTGCCAGACTGAGGGCGATGTCGTCCTCGAGACCGCGTATCTTGTTCACGCGCACACCATCCTGCGGCACTATCTCAAACAGTGTCACCGTGGGACCCACATGAACCATGATGTCCTTGATCTCGATGCCATACTTGTTGAGCGTGTCACGGATGCGCTCCTTGTTTTCGTCCTGCTCCTGCTTGTCCACACTGTTGGGATTCATGCGGATGTCCTGCAGCAGATCCAGGGTGGGGAAGTGGTAGTGACGGTATTCGCCGGTCGGGTCGTGAGGGTTGCTCACCTCGGTGCTGGCTGCGATGGGCCTCAATCGTGCAGCCTCTCCATTGTTGCCTGGAGTCGCATCATTGCCGCGTGCACGCTGACGGCGCTGCCTCGGTTGGGGTGCAGGGCCCTCATCACGGGCATCATCATTCCCCCTAATGTCCTCGATACGCTGTTCACCACCCAGGAAGCTGGATTCGCCAGGCTGGCTGACGACTTTCTCGGTTTCCTCCTTGCTGCGGCTGCGTTTCTTCTCAATTTCGTTCTTCACTTGGTTGACGATAGCCATGATGGTCTGGTAGGTCAGGAACACCCAGATCATCAACACAATCAGGTTCACAGCAATCATGCCATACATGCCCATCAGGCCCAATAGCCACTTGTTGATGAAGAATCCCATGTAGCCGCCCAGCGGGAAGAAGGTGATAGGCTTCATGAAATAGGTGGCAGCTCCCACGACCATCGAGAACGTGAGGATGCTGAACAGGCTGATGAAGGTGAACTGGAAAAAGTGCACCTTCTTGTCCTTGCGGATGAGCCGCATGCCCAGCGTGAGGAACCACACCACAATGATGAATGCGGCAACACCCACGCCGTTCTGGATGAAGAAATCGCTAAGCGAGGCTCCCACGGCCGCACCTGCATTGCGGATCTGCTCGCGCACTTGTGCATTCTCGAGTACCGAGTAGTTGTCCACCCGGTTTTGGTCCGACATGCCAGCCGACAGGAAATAGGACAGGAATGAGATGAGCAGATAGATGCCGGTAAACAGCATCACAATGCCCGTGGCAAAGCGCATCCTTCCGTTCTGGAAGAACGCCTTAAAGCGTTGCCATCGGGTTTTCTGACTGTTCTCGATGCCTCGTTCTGCCTCTTGCGAACGGATATAGTCATTTGACTGTTTGATGGCACTGATGTCGGGATTGAAGTCTCCCTGCTGATTGTCGTTGGTTTTACGGCTGCGTGTTCCTTTGCTCTTCATCTTTTTTGCTATCGATTAATTTGGGGGTGTAAAATTACAAAATAAAATTGATTTGCGATTGCAAATCCAGTACTTTTTTTTAAATATTTTTTCCAATATCTCATTTTCAGTTAATTACGATTGCTCTCCCGATGTCTTGTACTACTTTGCAAACGTGAATTCCAGACTTTACAGCCCCAGTGAAGGCTACATTGGGGAAAAACTGGTGGAAAAATGTGGCGCGAGTGCATGAGGGACAAGCGAGAAGGCATTAGTCCTTTTTCCAGAACGACCGGGTGAAGACAACCAGCACGGTGAACAACTCAAGACGGCCCACCATCATTTCGAAGGCAAGTACCCACTTGGCGCCTGGATGCAGAGAAACCCACGAGCCGTTGGCACCAGTTACTCCGTGCCCGATGCCCACGTTGCTGATGGCCGACATGGAAGTATACATGGCGTCAAACACCGGTATGCCATAGAATGTCAGGTACAGTGCCACGACCATGATAATCAGGATATAAACCGTGAAGAAGGTGTTTACTTTGTTGACCACTTGGTTGGGTACGGGTTTGCCGTCGACATGGACGGCGCGTACCGAGTTGGTGTGCAGCACACGGTAGAACTCGTTGGCTGTATTTTTCAGCAGCACGATGAGCCGGTCCATCTTGGCACCGCCCGAGGTGGAGCCTGCCATGCCGCCAAAGAACATCATCACCATCAGTACCACAGTGACAAACTCGCCACTGTCCTCGTAGTCAAACGTCGAGAAGCCTGTTGATGTGATGGCCGACAATGTGTCGAACGCGCTGTAGATAAATCTGTCGCTATTCGTGTCAAGGAATCCCATGTAGGCCATATAGCCCATGATGGCAACTGTGGTGATGAGCGTAGTCATGCAATACCAGCGCAGGGTATTGTTCTTGGTCACACGCTTGAAATTGCCACGTCCCACGGCGATGATGAGCGAGAAACTGATGCCGCCGATGAACATGAAAATGATCACCATCATGAAGACATAACTAGAGTGCCAGTAGTCCAGGCCGATGTTCTTGGTGGAATAGCCGCCGGTCGAGGTCGTGGTCATGGCGTGGCACACGGCATCAAACCAGTCCATCGGACCCAGGAACAGCAGCACGGTGAGCAGTGCCGTCAGCCCGATGTAGATGAGCCACAGGTCCTTAGCCGTCTGGCTCACGCGCGGCCTGAAGCGCTCATGGGTGATGCCTGTCACCTCGGCATTAAATAGGGCGATACCGCCTTTCTGGTTCAGCATGGGGATGACGGCAAGGGTGAACAGGATGATTCCCATGCCGCCAATCCATTGGGTCATCGCGCGCCAGAAGAGCACTCCACGCGGGATTTCCTCAACATAGCGGATAACGCTGGATCCCGTTGTGGTGAAGCCCGCCATCGTCTCAAAGAATGCGTCGGTCACATTGTTGAACGTGTAGGACAGCAGGTAGGGCAGCATGCCGAATAACGAGAAGAATACCCAGATGATGGCTGTGAGCATCAGGCCCTCGCGCTTGTGCATCGACTTGCTGCGCGGCTTGATGCCGAATGCCATTCCGGCTCCGGCACCGGCAGTGATGAGGGTGCTGTAGATGAACGCCTGCATCGCTGTGGACTCGCCAAACCACCACGACACGGCAAGCGGCAGCAGCATGAATGCCGCCTCGATGAGTAGCAGCCAGCCCTGCATGCGCAGCACGATGGCAAAGTTGATATTCTGGTTCGCTAGTCGTGACATGGTGTCTGTTGCTTTTGTCTTTAGCTTGTGGTTGTCAGTGTTTTATGATTCTTTACATGAACTACGATGACGGTATCACGAGAAATACTTGTCGAGTTTGTGGATGGCACCCTGCAGACAGAAGACCACCACATGGTCACCCGGCATGATGCGGGTGTTACCATCAACGAGTTGTCCCTTGCCGTCGCGCACAAGGCCGGCAATCGTGAAGTCGCGGCTCAGTTTCAGGTCCTTCACGTCGGCACGGGTTACGCGGTCACCTTCCTCAACAATGATCTCGGCCACCTCGGCATCGGCCAGCGACAGGCAGCGGGCATTGTCCTCGTCGGCATCGATCATGATCTGGTAGATGCGGCTCGATGCCAGCAGTTTCTTGTTCACGATGGTGCCGATGTTGAGAGCCTCAGCCTCGTTGATGAACTGGATGTCCTCAACTTGGGCAATGGTCTTGGGCACGCCGTTGGTCTTGGCAATCATGCAGGCCATCATGTTGACAGCGCTGTTTTCGCCCAAGGCGATGAAGGCGTCATAGTAGCTCACGCTCTCTTCCTCGTTGAGTTCCGAGTCGCGGAAGTCGCCCTGCACCAGTTTGCAGTTGGGATAGCGTTGGGCTAGTTCGTCGCAGCGCTCCATGTCGCTCTCGATGATTTTGATGTCAACGGTCTTGCCCAGTTTCTTGAGGAGCTGCTCGGCGATGTCATTGCCGCCCACGATGAGCACGTTGTCCACCGGGGTATCTTTCTTGCCGCACACCTCGCGCACCTCGTCGATGTGGTCGCGCGTGGTGGCGATGTAGATGATGTCGTTCTCCATCACGCGGTCATCGCCGCGAGGGATGATGATTTCACGGTTGCGCTTGATGGCCGACACGTGCAGGAAGTGGCTGATGTTGGACACATCCCTGAGCATCTGGTTGACGATACGGGCGTTGTTGCGGATTTTTACACCCACGACAATCAGCTCGCCGTCAAACAGTTCAAACCAGTTGCGCGCCCAGGTGCGCTTCAGTGCGCGGGCAATCTCCTTGGCCGCCAGCATCTCGGGATAGATAAAGTGGTCGATGCCCAGGTTGGAGATGTGCGTACGGTAGCGCTCGTTGAAGAACTCGTCATTGTCGATGCGGGCAACGGTCTTCTTCGCTCCTAGGCGCTTGGCCATGGAACAGGCCAGGATATTGCGTGCCTCGCTCTTGGTCACAGCGATAAACAGGTCGCACACGCCTGTCTTGATCGCGTTCAGGTCGCTGAACGAGATGGCGCTGCCCTGATGGGTGAGCAGGTTGTAGTTCTCGAGCGGTTCGAGTTTGCGGTTGTCAACGTCCATGACGATGATGTCCTGCTCCTCGTCGCTGAGCATCTTGGCTAGATGGGTGCCCACTTCTCCTGCACCGGCGATTACGATTCTCATCTCTTATCCTTTTAATTCATTAGTGATCAATCTCTTTCTATTCCTTCTGCATCAATGTTCGGATGGTCTTTTCAAGCGACTGGGCATCCATGCCGCACCGCTCATACAGCTGGGCGACTGTGCCCTGATGCACAAACTCGTCCTGCACGCCCAGCATGCGCAGCCGCGTCGTGCGGTCATGACGGGTAAGCCACTCGGCGACAGCCGAGCCCAGGCCGCCCATCACGGTACCGTCCTCGATAGTGATGATGCTGTGGTAACGCTTGGTGGCCTCATCAAGGATTTCTTCATCGATGGGTTTGACATAAATCATGTCATAGTGCCCCACCTTGATGCCCTGCTCGGCCAGACGGTTCACCACTTCAATCACCTCGTTGCCGATGTGCCCGATGCTCAGCACGGCAACGCCTTCGCCCTCGCTCATGCGGCGTCCCTTGCCCACGGGCAGCACCTGCATCTCGTTGTGCCAGTCGGCGATGACGCCCTTGCCGCGCGGATAGCGGATGGCAAACGGGCCCATGCCGTCCTGCTGGGCCGTGAACATCAGGTTGCGCAGGTCGTGCTCGTTGATGGGCGAGGCTACCACCATGCCCGGGATGCAGCGCAGGTAGGCCAGGTCAAACAGGCCGTGGTGCGTCACGCCGTCCTCGCCGACAATGCCTCCGCGGTCGATGCAGAAGGTCACCGGCAGTCCTTGGATGGCCACATCGTGGATGATGGAGTCGTAGCCGCGCTGCAAGAACGTACTGTAGATGGCGCAGTAAGGGTGCATGCCGTCCTTGGCCAGTCCACCTGCAAACGTCACCGCGTGGCCCTCGCTGATGCCCACGTCAAACGCGCGCGTGGGCATGGCCTCAAGCATCATCGACATCGATGTGCCACTGGGCATGGCAGCGGTGATACCGACAATCTTGTCATTTTTCTCAGCTAGCTCGACAAGTGTCTTGCCGAACACGTCCTGGTACTTGATGGGACCGCCCTTGCCGCCCTTGGCGCGTTCACCGGTCTCCTCGTCAAATTTGCCGGGGGCGTGCCATGTGGCGGGGTCGGCCTCGGCAGCAGCAAAGCCTTTTCCCTTGACGGTGCGCACGTGCACCAGTTTGGGGCCGGTCATGTCCTTGATTTCCCTGAAGACTTTGACCAGGCGCTTCACGTCGTGCCCGTCGTACAGGCCGAAGTAGCGGATGTTCAAACCCTCAAAGATGTTCTGCTGACCCGAGAACAGCGACTTCAACGCGTTGCTGAAGCGCATGATCAGTCCCCTGCGGTTATCGTTGATGACGTTGTGACGGCGCAGGAACTGATAGGTCTTGTAGCGCAGCTTGTTGTAGCGGTGCGACGTGTGCAGGTCGCTCATGTAGCCGCTCAATGCACCCACGTTGGCATCAATCGCCATGTCATTGTCGTTGAGCACGATAATCAGGTTATTAGGATTGGTCGTGGCATTGTTGATCCCCTCAAAGGCCAATCCGCCGCTGATGCTGGCGTCACCGATGACGGCAACCACCTTGCGGGTGGGGTTATGCTGCAACTCAGCGGCAATCGCCATTCCCAGCGCTGCCGAGATGGAGTTGGAGGCATGGCCTGCAGTGAACGTGTCATATTCGCTCTCGGCGGGATTGGGAAAACCGCTCAGGCCGTCAAGCTTGCGGTTGTCGTCAAACTGGTCACGACGACCGGTCAATATCTTGTGGGCATAGGCCTGATGGCCCACGTCCCACACCAGGCGGTCATCGGGTGTGTTGAACACATAGTGCAACGCCACGATGATTTCCACGGCGCCCATACTCGAGGCGAAGTGGCCGGGGTTGCTCGAGAGTTCGTGTATCATATATTGTCGCAGCTCCTGGCACACCTGGGGCAACTGGTCAATGTCCAGTCTGCGCAGGTCGGCAGGGGTGTCGATTTGCGCCAGCAGCGGGCAGTGTTCTTGGATATATGGTTTTGTTGTCATGGTTACTTGTCAGAGTCCTTTTTCACGTACTTCTTGTAGAGGGGTACAAACACAATGATGCCCGATGCCACGATGCTAAAAATCACCATGAAGTCGATGCGGGCAGCACGTTCAAGCAAAATCCAGCACAATCCCACCCACAGGAGCAGGATGCACACAAAGCGTATTATATTGCCGGTACTCATATCCTCGTATAGATTTGTCTAAACTGCAAAGGTAATCATTATTTCCGAAACTTTGCCCAGGAGTACAATAAAAAAGTAGGGACGCATTTTCGCGTCCCTACAGTTATCGGGGTTTGTTGTCGTTCGGTTATCGGTTATTTGTTCAGCAGCATGTCAATCAGCTCGCTGACATCTGAAATGCCGATCTCGCCATCATCGTCAACGTCGGCTGCCTGCAGGTTGAGGCCGGTGGCATCACCATTGAGCAGGTAGTCACACAGGGCGCTAACGTCCGAGATGCCTACCTCACCGTCATTGTCAACGTCGCCAATCTTCACTTCGGGCTCGTCACCGGGAATCACATAGCCCTCATAGGGGTAGAGGTCGATAATCATCTCGTTGGACGTGCTTCCCGAGCAGCTGAAGTCCCAATACTCGCTGTCGCCGTAGGGATAGAAACCGAAAGCACCAAATTCGAACCATCCATTAAAGCGCTCGTAGAAGCCCCAGTTCATGTGGAACTTGCCATCGGCATCAACGCCGTCGAGAACCCATGCATGGCCGTCAACAAAGTCAACATTGTGGTAAGCGATGGGGCGACCTGCCTCGAGCTCGACGCTGATGAGGGCTTTCCATTCCTCTTCGGTAAATTTGTTGCTGTTGTCGCAGTAGTAGCCTGGGTCATAGCCGATTAACTTGGCATTGCTGCTGTAACCAAACAGCTTGAAAGCGTCACGCTGGTCGTAGGAGTAGGCGCCAGTCGAGGTGCCCGAATTGCCATAGCGGGCCTTGCAGGCATGACCGGCATAGCGGCACAGCTTGGCAACGGCTTCGGCCTGCTCAGTGGTGTAGGTGCCCAGGGAAACGCCGCCTGTGCTGGGGTTATATATCGTGTAGGCCGGGAGCATCAAGCTATAGTCAAATGTGGTTGCCTCCAGAGCAGGAACAGTGCCGCAACCGCCATAAACGTAATATGCGCTCATTGCAGGAGCGTTATCGGGATATTTCCAGTAATACATGATCTGAGACATGGCAAGGGGGGCACATCCCACTGCATAGTGGCTGCTGCCGCTGGTCGGGGTGAAGCGATCCATGGGCTCGTTCTGACCCCAAGTAGACTTGGTCAGCGGTGCGACAGGAGTGACACGCTTAGGAGCCTTCATGGGAACGAGCTTGCCTTTATAGCTCTGCATGGCCTCAATCTGGCGCTTGTATAAGTCGAGCTGATCCTTCATGTTGCCGGGCAGGTCCTTCATGTCGATGCTGCCCTTGTCGCCATAGGCCAGCACCTCTTTGGCGTGGTCGTCACCAGCCATGATGATCCAGCCACCGCCGTCGATGTTGAACACGTAAAAAGCATTGCCTTCTACACTAGAAGCCTCGGTGTAGGCCAACTTGATGTCGGCTGTCGAGGGAGCCTTGAGCATGCCCTTAGAGGCCATGCTGCGCTTCATGAAATTACTTGCAGCTTGGCGAGCCGCATTCACGTCGATGTTACCGGCGCTAGCGCTGAAGGTCATCAGGCCAGCAACAGCCAGAACACAAGAAATACTGAGTTTCTTAAAGTTCATAGTTTTTACTGTATTAAAAAGGTTATTAATAGATGAGTATTCAGTTACAAAGTCGGCGACAAAGTTATGAATTTTTTTTCATTATCAAAACTTTTGCAGGATAAAAACCAAGACTTGAATAAAAGTTTTACAAAAACCGTCAGGAGCGCATGGCTATGGGATGCCGATGCGCTCCTGACGTTGTCCTTTAGGTCTAACGATGAATGCGTTATTCTGCGCCGCCGTTTGCCAGCAGATAATCGATAATGGCGGTCACGTCGGCAATGACAACATTGCCGTCTGCGTCCATGTCGGCTGCCTCGAGGTCTATGCCTGTTGAATCGCCGTTGAGCAGGTAGTCGATCAGGACGGTGGCGTCGTTGATACCTACAACGCCGTCCATATCAACATCGCCGAGCAGCATTTGCACAGGAGGTTGCCAGCCTGCGGGAGGCTCTACGCCGATGACCATTTCATGACCGGAGTTGAACTGCAGGTAGTCACCGTCGCGGTGAGTCATGTTCAATGCAGTGGATACATACCAGCCGTCACATGTGCCATACCATCCGAAGTTGAAGTGGAATTTGCCGTCGGTGTCGTATCCGTCACAGATGAAGGCGTGTCCTGCACCGCCACTAGAGTCGTCGGCAGAATACAAAACAGGACGTCCGGCATCAAGTTCGGTCTTCAGCATGGACTCCCACTGGGCTGTGGTATAGTTGTCGGAAGTCCACCAGCCGCCGTTTCCGCTTTTCTGAATGTACCGTGCGCTGGAGCGATAGCCGAAATCTATCATGGCATTACACTCATCCCGAGTATAGGCACCGCTGCCGTCTGGGTGGTATTGCATTTCTACTGCTTGGCCGCAGTAACGGGACAACTTGGCCACCTCTTGGCCCTGGGCGGTAGTGTAGGTGTCCTGGACGAGTGTGCTGGTGTTCCAGTCCCAGTGGCAGTAGGAGTTGAGCATCAGGCTGTAGTCAAACGTTGTGGCTGGAAGGGCCGGTATGTTTTTCCGTATTTTTTCGCAATAGTACCCTGAAATGGCTGCGCTGCCCTCGGGATACTGCCAGTAATTCATCACCTGGGCCATCGCGGTGGCCACACAACCTACTGCACAGTATAGACCTTGATAAACAGGGCACTGCCAGTCATAGGGGTCTTCCTGGCCCCAGGTGGTCTTGATCAGGGGTGCCACACCCGATGTCGCGTTAAACGACTTGGGAGCGGGGATGAGGTCATCGCCCTCGTAGGTCTGCAGGAATTCGATTTCGTGCTTGAATCCGTTGAGCAGTCCTTGGAGGTTGAAGGGCAGGTGGTTGATGTCAATCATGCCTTTGTCGCTGTATCCAAGCACCTCGGTAGCACGGTCCTCACCAGCGATGATGATGAAACCTCCTCCCTTGATGTTGAACACATAGTAGTCGCTGGCACCGGCCACGGCGGTCGATGCCTCGGTGTGCGAGAGAATCAGGTTGGCGGGAGTAGGTGCCATGAGAGTGCCTGCCGAGTGTCGCTGCAGGAATTGACTAGCAGCGGCACGGGCTGCTGTGGCATCGATGTTACCGGCGCTGGATTGAAGGCTGCAAGCGGCCCATGCGGCCAGCGCAAACAAACTGAAGGTTTTCTTCATGTTCTTCATAATGAATTTAAGATAAGTAAGTTAATGTATGTGAATAGGTTAATGTCGAAATGTCCACAGTATACATGGTGTGATTTCCACGGCTAGCGTCGTGGAGGAATGATGAGGTCATCTCCAAGAGGAAGGCCCGTTTTTTAGGATGGGCACTTCCTCTTGCATTGACCGGTAGGAGAGAGGATGAGGGATGGTTTACATGCCTTGCAACAGCACGTCGATGAGGTCCGATGCGTCGTCAATCGTCAATTCGGGATAAGTGCCCAGCATCAGGTGGTCGATGACGCGGGTGACGTCCTCGATGTCGAACGGGGCATCATACTTGGCCAGGTGGCCTACTACATAGAGTTTACCTGCTTCGCTGTCAATCTTGGTTGTCATGCGGGGATTGTCAGTGTAGTAACGGAACTGCAGATCGTAGATGCCTTGTGCCAGAGTCGTCGGCAGGGCGAGTGTGGTGCTCAGGGTGCTGCCTTGGGTATACTCGCTCGGATTGATGCTGATGGCTTCGCTGGTGGCCTCACGCTTGCCGGTGGCATCGTTGATGGTGAATACCAGACCAACCGCAGCATAGGAAGACGCGATATTGACCTTGTTGGCCTGGACGGTCATGTTATTACCCAGCACGAGCAGGTCATGGCTGGCCTCAAGGTTGTTGGCGGTAACGATGCAATATTCAGGAGGAACGACATCCAGGAGCATCTCGTGGTTGGAATTGAACTTCAGGTAGTCTCCGTCGCGGTGCGTCATGTTCAGGGCTGTGGAGGCATACCAGCCGTCGCATGTACCATACCAACCGAAGTTGAAGTGGAACAGGCCTTCGGCATTGTATCCGTCACAGATGAAGGCATGGCCGCCGGCAGCAGGGTCAGTTGCCGAGTACAGGATAGGCCGCAGTTGGTCAAGCTCCTCCTTGATCATGGCTTCCCATTCAGCGGTGCTGTAATATTGGCTGCCCCACCAGCTGTCGCGTTCCACATCCTGAGCGCTGGAATTGTAGCCGAATTTCTTCATTCCGCTCAGCTGGTCGCTGGTATAGGCGCCGCTGCCCTCGGGGCTGTAGCCCATGCGTACCACTTGGCCGCAGTAGCGCGACAGCTTGGCAACGGCCTCGGCCTGCTCGTCGGTATAGAAGTCCTGGATGAGCTCGCTCAAGTCCCAGTCCCAGTGGCAGTATGAGAGAAGCATGTTGTTGTAGTCAAAGGTGGTTGCGGGCAGACTCGGTAACGTCTGGCCGATGTCATAGCAGTAGTAGGAACTTATCTGGGGACTGGTGGTCGGGTATTTCCAGTAATACATCACCTGAGCCATTGCCGTAGCTACACAGCCCACCACGCAGTATTCACCCTGGTAGACGGGGCATTGCAGGTCGTAGGGCTCTTCCTGGCCCCAATTGGTCTTGATCAGTGGTGCGATGCCGCCATTGCTGGCGCGCGAGATTTGCGGCACTTTGTGCTCGGGATGTGACTGCAGATACTCGATTTCCTCCTTGTAGCAGCGCAACAGTGCCTGGAAGTTGTCGGGCAGGTTGTTGAAGTCCAGTTGGCCCTTGTCGCTGTAGCCCAGCACAGGGTTGGCGCGGTCCTCGCCGGCAACGATGACAAATCCTCCGCCGGTGATGTTGAAGGCATAGTACGCTTTGGCGTCGCTGGCGACTGCCGATGCCTCGGCGTGGACAAGTTTGATGTCGCTGAGCGAGGCAGCTCGGAGATTTCCGGCTGCTTGACGATGAATGAACTGGTTGGCAGTGGCACGGGCCGTTCCAACATCAAGATTGCCGGCGTTCATGCCGAGCGACGAGAGGGTTAGCGCCACAAGCGCTATTGAACTCAATAAATTACGAATTTTCATTTACTTAAAAGGTTAAACGTTGATGATTGTCTACTTGAAATGGTTCTTAAAATGAATTTTGCTGCCAAAAGTAGTAAGTTTTCGCCAATTAGTCAAACAAACGGCACGAAATTTGGCATTTTTCTTTTTGCGCCTTGCCTTTCACCTTCTCTCATTCCTGGGTGCCACATCCACATTATAAATAAACTTGCCAATTAGCGCAGACTGCGTTAATTGGCAAGTTGTCTCTTGACCTCTGGTCTTTGTGCTTTCTCAGCTGGTAAGAAGCCAGCCGTTGTTCGCGGGCCTACTTGGCGGCGGGGACGTCAGGAAACAGTTCGTCGAGGGCCGACTGGAATGCGAGCAGTTGCTCCTTGATGCCTTTGAGCTGCTCAATGGCGTCAAAGCGCTTGTCCACACCGTCACGGTTGTGGCGGATCTGGGCTTGGGCGGCATCTAATTTGAGTCCTTTCTCCTTTACCAGATAGTACACCTTGCTGATGATTTCAATATCTTGAGGGGTGTAGTAGCGGATGTTCTTCTTGTTGCGGCGCGGCCTGATAATGGTGAACTGTGTTTCCCAATAGCGCAGCGTGGATTCGGGGATGCCCAATATCTCCGAAACGTCACCGATTTTGTAAAATTTTTTATCCAGTTCCTGCATGGCTTGTGGTAATTGTCAGAATTTTATTAACTTTGCAAGTTGATTACAACTCTGCAAAGGTAAACAAAAAGTTTAAACTTTGCAACAAAACCAGAACATTTATAATAAATTAAGATAAAGAATTATGCTTACTGCAAACGAAATCCGAGAAACCTTCAAGCGTTACTTCGAGGAGCACGGGCACCACATTGTGCCCTCGGCTCCGATGGTCATCAAGGACGACCCGACCCTCATGTTTACCAATGCCGGTATGAACCAGTTCAAGGACATCATCTTGGGCAACAAGGAGGCGCAATGGCGCCGTGTTGCCGATTCACAGAAGTGCTTGCGCGTCAGCGGCAAGCACAACGACCTGGAAGAGGTGGGACACGATACCTACCACCACACGATGTTTGAGATGCTGGGTAACTGGTCGTTTGGCGACTATTTCAAGCATGAGGCAATCGACTGGGGTTGGGACCTCCTTGTCAATGTATTGAAGATTGACCCGAAGCTGCTCTATGCCACGGTATTTGAGGGCGATGAGAAAAATGGTCTCTCACGCGACAACGAGGCGGCTGGTTTCTGGGAGGCACACCTGCCCAAGGACCACATCATCAATGGCAATGCCCACGACAACTTCTGGGAGATGGGCGACACGGGTCCCTGCGGCCCTTGCAGCGAGATTCACATCGACTTGCGCAGCGAGGAGGAAAAGGCTGCCGTGCCTGGTGCCGAACTGGTCAACAAGGACAATCCCCTGGTGATCGAGATTTGGAACCTCGTGTTCATGCAGTATAACCGCAAGGCCGACGGCTCGCTCGAACCGCTGCCCAACAAGGTGATTGATACCGGTATGGGCCTTGAGCGCCTGTGCATGGTGCTCCAGGGCAAGAAATCCAACTACGACACCGACGTCTTCCAACCCCTCATCGGCAAGCTGGGTGAGATGTGCGGCAAGAAATACGGTGACAACAAGGATGTGGACATTGCCATGCGCGTCGTGGCCGACCATGTGCGCACCATCGCCTTCTCGGTGGCCGATGGCCAGCTGCCCAGCAATGCCAAGGCTGGTTATGTCATCCGTCGCATCCTGCGTCGTGCCGTGCGCTACGGCTACACGTTCCTGGGATTCCGTGAGGCCTTCATGTACCGCCTCATCGACACTCTCATCGAGAGCATGGGCGAAGCCTATCCCGAAATCAAGGCTCAGGCCGACCTCATCAAGCATGTGACCAAAGAAGAGGAGGATGCCTTCCTGCGCACGCTGGAAACGGGTATGAAACTCATCGAGAAGGTTATCGCCGACACCAAGGCTGCCGGCAAGACTGTTGTCGATGGCATGGAGGCCTTTACGCTCTATGACACCTTTGGTTTCCCGCTCGATTTGACCGAACTCATCCTGCGCGAGAACGGCATGACGGTCAACGAGGAGGAATTCAATGTCGAGATGCAGAAGCAGAAGCAGCGTGCCCGCAATGCCGCCGCTGTCGAGGCTACCGACTGGGTGGAACTCAAGGACGGTGTCACCGAGTTCGTGGGCTATGACCTCACCGAGTGTGATGTGAATATCCTGCGTTACCGCAAGGTGACTCAGAAGAACAAATCCTTCTACCAGATTGTGCTTGACCGCACGCCGTTCTATGCCGAGATGGGTGGCCAGGTAGGTGACCGTGGTACGCTCACTCTGGGTGACGAGGTGATTGAGGTGACCGACACTAAGCGCGAGAACAACTTGCCCGTGCACATCACCGCCAAGTTGCCCAGCGACGTGAATGCCACCTTGCATGCCGCTATCGACGTCGACGCACGCCACGCTACCGAGTGCAACCACACGGCAACCCACCTGCTCCACGCTGCCCTGCGTCATGTGCTGGGCAACCATGTTGAGCAGAAAGGCTCCTATGTGGATCCGCACTCGCTGCGATTTGACTTCTCCCACTTCCGCAAGGTGACTCCCGAGGAAATTCGTCAGGTTGAGCACCTCGCCAACCAGATGATCCGCAACGCCACACCGCGTGAGGAGCATCGCGAGATGCCCATCGACGAGGCCCGCCAGATGGGCGCCATGGCGCTCTTCGGCGAGAAGTATGGTGACCGCGTGCGCGTCATCAAGTATGGTGACTCGGTTGAGCTTTGTGGTGGTACCCATGTGTGCAACACGGGCAATATCGGCATGGTGCGCATCGTCAGCGAGAGCAGCATTGCTGCCGGCATCCGTCGCATTGAGGCAATCACTGGCGTCAATGTCGAGGATATGCTTGACCACGTTCAGGATACCCTGGGACAGGTTAAGGAGATGCTTAACAATGCTCCTGATGCCATCGCTGCGCTCCACAAGCAACTCGCCGAGAATGCTGACCTCAAGAAGCAGGTCGATGACTTCATGAAGCAGCGCATCGCCATCCTTGCCAAGCAGCTGATGGCCGAAGCTAAGCAGGATAACGGTCTCAACCTGATTGTCCTCACCGGTGAACGTCTGCCCGATATCGTCAAGGGTGTAGCGCTGGCTATCAAGGCCGATTGCCCCAATTCGACGGCCTTCCTCGCTGCCACCGAGCACGAGGGCAAGCCCATGCTCACAGTCATGCTCAGTGAAGACCTTGTCAAGGGCGGCAAGAATGCGGGCAACATCGTCAAGGCTGCCGCCAAGTGCATCCAGGGCGGTGGTGGCGGACAGCCTCATTTCGCTCAGGCTGGTGGCCGCAATCCCCAGGGCTTGGAGGATGCAATGGCTGCAATGTGCGCGGCCCTCAATCAGTAAACACTACGGCTACCGCACCTCTTCTTCAGGGAAGGGGTGCGGTGTTGTCATTTATTTTTAGACTACTGTCAAAATGGATTATTTATTGCTTGTCGTCGGTCTCGGCTTGCTGTTGCTGGCTGCCAACTATCTCGTTGATGCATCGGTAGCGATAGCACAGCGTGCCAAAATTTCCAATTTCATCATTGGTCTCACCATCGTGGGCATCGGCACTAGTGCGCCCGAGTTATTCGTGTCGATATCCTCGGCATTGACTAATAGTGGTGACATCGCCATGGGTAACGTCATTGGCTCCAATGTGGCCAACATCTTCCTCATCTTGGGTGTGGCGGCAATGATATTTCCGTTCCCCATCGAGCGCCTGCAGCGCCGTCGAGACATTCCTTTCTTGATTTTTGCTACGATACTGTTATCGCTGATTGCCAATGATTCGATGATTCCCGGGCTCAGAGAAAATGAGCTCATTCGCCTCGATGGCATTGTGCTGTTGCTGATGTTCGTCGGTTACATGTGCTGGGTGGTGATTCAGAAAGGCAAGGATCCCAAGCGGGCACTTGAAGAGGCCGATGAGGAGGCTTCCTCCTCGTTGACGGGCAAGAATCCGTGGCTCTTGTGGGCCATTGCCATCGCTTCGTTGGCCTTGCTCATCTACGGCGGTAACTTGTTCCTGGACAGTGCCAAGAATCTCGCCCGCGCCTGGGGTATCACCGAGGCTGTCATCTCCATCACTATCGTGGCCGTGGGCACATCGTTGCCCGAACTGGTCACTGCTATCATCGCTGCCAGCAAGAAGAATCCCCAGTTGGCACTGGGTAACGTCATCGGCAGCAACCTGTTCAACCTGATGTTCATCTTGGGCACTGCTTCAACGGTCAAGCCGCTGGTGATGGTGGACATCTGTCCGTGGGACTACATCGTGATGATAGTTGCGACATTCATGCTGTACATGGTGGTGCTCACGTTCAAGCGCGACAAGTTTGACCGCATCGAGGGCTTCATCTTCTTTGCAGCCTACGTAGCCTACACCGTCTATCTGTTGATGCGTTGATGCTGCGTTAATTAAACCCTTCCCGCTCTTCATAGTCAAACCACTAACTACTACTCGATGACTCGCTATGAAACAGTGTAATAGAACATTATCCGTGATATTGTGTGCCATGATGGCGGTGACCGTTGCCATGGCCCAGGGTAGCGTGGACACCCAGGTGCGCATATTCAACAATAACGTGCGTTCGCTCAAGGTGTCTCTGGCAAGTAACATGTACATCCCGCCCGTGCTCATGATGAACGGTGACGACCGCCTGGTGGTCAATTTTGACTATCTGGACTATGATGTGCACTATCTGCGCTACAGTGTCACCCATTGCAATGCCGATTGGCAGCCCTCACAGCTGGTCGAGAGCGAATACGTCAGCGGGTTTAACTATGCCGATATCGACGACTATGAGCAGAGCTCGGCAACCTATGTCCATTACTATAATTACCAGTTCATGCTGCCCAATGCCGACATGGAGTTCCTTGTCAGCGGCAATTACCTGCTCACGGTCTATGAGCAGGATGACCCCGATGATATCCTGTTCCAGACACGGTTCTCGGTCAGCGAAGGCAAGGTAGGGGTATATCCTAAGGCGACGTCACGCACCGATATTGAGTACAACAACCGCTTCCAGCAGTTGTCATTTGACGTGCGTTTCAAGCCGGGCGAGATCAAGGATCCTTACAGCGAACTCACCTGTGTCGTGACTCAGAATTCGCGTCAGGACAACGCTGTAGTGGTCAAGCGCCCCTTGTCGGTGGGTGTGGACTTTGCGACCTACGACCATAACCGTGACCTGATTTTCCCCGCGGGCAATGAATTTCGCCGTTTCGAGACGGTCAATGCCCACAACATCAACATGGGCGTGCAGTCCATCCGTTATTACGAGCCGATGTATCATGCCACGTTGATGGTCGACGAGCCCCGCAACGAGCTGCAATATCTCTATGACAAGACGCAGTTTGGCCGCTTCACCATCCGCAACGCCGAGGCCTATAACGAGAATCCGCTTGAAGCCGACTACATGATTACCCATTTCACCCTCGACACAGGGGGCAAACTCAACGGCGGCAACGTGTGGCTTTACGGCGAGTTCACCCAGGGTTACCCTGACTCACAGACGATGATGAAGTACGATGCCAGCAGTGGATGCTACACCGCCGACCTGCTTCTCAAGCAAGGGGCATATAACTATGAGTACCTGTGGCTCCCCGATGGCACAACGGTAGGGCAGACTGGCCGCATCGAGGGTGACCACTACGAGACCGTCAACGAGTACCTGGTCATGGTCTATGACCGTCCCATGGGCGAGCGCTATGACCGCCTCGTGGGCTACGGCGTCGCCTTCTCGGGCCGTTAACTGTCCGCTCTCTCAGCGGTTTGTTTCTTCTACGTCCAGTCGTCAGTGTATTGCAAGCCTTGGCTTGCACGTCTCGTCCGTCCCGTACGGTCTAGCTCATCCGCGACTTGTAGTCGATATAATCAAACTCCCGCAGCACTTCCACCGTGCCGTCCATGCGTTGATACAGGATTGACGGGTGGTGGATGCCGTTGAACATATTGGTCTTGACGGTCGTGTAATGGTTCATGTCCTCAAAGGTGATGCGGTCGCCGCGTTTCAGCGGCTGTTCGAAACTCCAGTCCCCCACATAGTCGCCGCTCAGGCAAGAGTTGCCGCCCATGCGGTAGGTGGGCTTCGTCGTATCCACCTCATCCAAGGCCTGGCTGATGCGTGGCTTGTAGGGCATCTCCAGGCAATCGGGCATGTGGCAGGCAAAGGACACGTCCACTATCGCGGTTGTGATGCCGCTGTTGGTCACCACATCGACCACACTCGCCTCTAGGTCACCGGTTTGCCAGCACCAGGCACTGCCGGGCTCGAGAATAAGCTTCAGGTTGGGGTAAGCCCCTTGGAAGGCGCCCAGCACCTGCTCCAGATGGCCGATGTTGTAGCCCTTGCGTGTCATCAGGTGGCCACCGCCCATATTGAGCCACTTGAGCCGCGGCAGGTATTCTCCGAATTGCTGTTTTAAGGCCAGCAGCACTTTCTCCAGGTCAAAACTTGTGCTCTCGCACAGGGCATGGAAATGGAATCCCTCAATCCCCTCGGGCAGTTCCTTGAGGTCGCTTGCCAGCACGCCGAACCGCGAACCGGGACAGCATGGGTTATAGATGTCGGTCTCGATGACCGAGCACATGGGGTTGACGCGCAGGCCGCAGCTCACCTGTTCGCCTGGCCAGTCGGCGTTGTGCTGGTTGATTTTGTCGGCAAACCGCAGGTACTGCTCTATTGAGTTAAACGTGATGTGGCTGCTGCCGGCGATATAGGCATCGATGGTGTCATCGGTATAGGCGGGGCAGTAGGTGTGGGTACGGCACTTGAGCTCATCGATGGCCAGCAGCATCTCATTGATGGAGCTGGCTGTGGACTCGATGCCGTATTCGCGGAACACGTCAAACGTGCGCCACAGGGCATTGGCTTTGAAGGCCATGATGATGTCCACTCCGGTGCGTTGGGCAACTCCGGTGATTAACTCGATGTTGCGGCGCAGCTTTTCCTCATACACGATGTAATAGGGCGTTTTGTACTGTTCCATTGCGATATAGCGGTTTTAAAGAATTTCAAATTTGGCGAATTTCAGCAGCAGTTTTCTCGTCTGCCCGTCGTGGAATGCGACATCAATTTTCGGATCACCGCTGGTGTCGATATTGGTGACTGTACCGCGCCCGAATCTCTGGTGCAGAATATCGCTTCCCACACTCAACTCATCAACCGTGTGGATGGTGAAATTACCGTTACCTGCCGGTGCTGGTGGAGTGGGGCGCGACGGCCTGCTTGGCGGGGTTGGCGCTTCGGACATTCGCCGCGGGGGCGTTGTACGCAAGGGCCGTGGCTCGGTATCGGTAAGGCGTGGCCTGGTGCTTCTGCGGGGTGTCAAATCCCGGTTCCACTCGTCACGCATGTCATCGAGTTCATCATCGTCGTCCCAGCGTGTTTTCTTTCTTGAAGGTGCGGCTGACGAATTGGTGCTGCCCATGAGCAGGTAACGTTCGTCAATATCGTTCAGGAAGCGGCTGATCACACATTGCTTGGTCTGGCCGTTGTGGTAGCGTGAGGTGGCGTATGTGATGATGCAGTTCACCTCGGCGCGCGTGATGGCGACATACAGCAGGCGTCGCTCCTCTTCAATCTGGTAGAGTGAGCCTGCGCTCATGGCACTGGGAAACAGGTCTTCCTCCACGCCCACGATGATGACGTTACGGAATTCAAGTCCCTTGGCGGCATGGACGGTCATCAAGGTCACTTTCTCGCCGTCGGGGTCGTTCATGTCCTGGTCGGTGAGGAGGGAGGTCTCAGCCAGGAAATCTCCTATCTGGTGGTGCTCGTCACCGCTCTCCTGCTTGACCTG
>JAEEGI010011119.1_pt1 | contig 19476 bp, 15 predicted proteins | sample 8958751 | NCBI WGS metagenome assembly JAEEGI01 (sample SAMN16246545, study PRJNA631951) | gut metagenome | biome: gut microbiome; feature: rumen; material: KS-attached | host: Bos | place: Iran: Karaj | collected 2018-10 | reverse complement strand
AGTAGCCCAGTCGCGTGGCGGGATAATGGATGCCGTGCCCCGCGTCAAAACGGGTCTTCTTGCCATCGAACGACAGCGAAATGGGCAGGTTGCCACCCGCTGCATTGCCACCAAAGATGGTCTGCGCCGCATAGTCCTCGGCAAGGGTATTGTTCTGATAAGTCAGCACCACTGCCTTGACGTGCTTGTTGGTGATGGCTTTGCCATAGTTCTTGATTTCGTAGGGCTTGCAGGTGAGCGCCACAATCACGTTCTTGCATTTCTTGACCACGGTCTCGAGGGCAGCACGGTTGGCCTCGTTATCCTCGCCCACCTCAACGATGATGGTATTGAAGTGGCCGTCGTGCAGTTGCTCTGCCAGCGCGCTGGCGGTACCGGCCTTGGAGAGATCAAAGCGTTTCACCTGGGCATAGTCGGCGCAGCGGCGGGTGAACATCGATGCCGTGCCGTTCTCGTTGCCAATGGTGGCCACGGCGATGCGGCGGCTCTGCAGGTTGTGAACGGGCAGAATGTTGTCGTTGTTCTTGATGACGGTGATGCTGCCTGCCGTAAGCTGGCGCTTGAGCACGGCGGCCTGCTGCGAGTTCACGTCATTGAGCAGATTGGCAGTGCTCACTCGCTGGGGCGATCTAAGGTCGAGCGCATACTTGTAGCGCAGGATTTTCTTGCAGCGCTCATCAATCATCTGCTGGGGAATGGTACCGCTGGACACGGCACGCTGCACCGCAGCAATCTCATCGCCGATGTTCTCGGGCATGAGCAGCACGTCGTTGCCGGCCAGCAGGGCATTTACACATGCCGAGCCCTTCAGCATCTGGGTTGCTCCCTTCATGTTCAGCGCATCGGTAAAGATCAAGCCATTGAAGCCCATCTCGCCACGCAGGAGCGTGTTCACACAGTCAGCTGACAGGCTGGTGGGTGCCTTGCCCCCATCGATCGAGGGGACCAGCAGGTGGGCCGTGAGGATGCCACTCAGGCCGGCATCGACAAACCGGCGGAAGGGCACCAGCTCACAGGTATTGATTTCCTGTAAGGTCTTGTTGATGACCGGCAGCGTCTTGTGCGAGTCCTCGCTCGACGCGCCATGGCCGGGATAGTGTTTGCCCACTGCCATCACGCCGCCGTCCTCAAGACCGCGGGCAAAGGCAATGGCGTGCCTTGCCACCAGTTCAGGGCTCTCGCCAAACGAGCGGTCGCCGATGACGGGATTCAGCGGGTTGTCGTTCACGTCAAGCACCGGGGCAAAATTCACCTGAATGCCCATGCGGCGGCATTGACGGGCCACTTCGCGACCGTACTCATAGAGCAGCATATCGTTGTCCAGAGCCCCCAGGATGAGGTTGCGCTGGAAATTGGGCACTTCCTTCAGCCTCATGCCCAGGCCCCACTCGCCGTCGATGGTGATCATCAGCGGCACTGTGGCCAGCGACTGCGCCAGGTTGGTCACGGCGGCCTGATCGGCGATGGTGCTGTTCTCATAGATGAGCCCGCCCACCATATTCTGGGTAACCAGGCGACGCACCAGCTCACGGGTCGCATCGTTGTCCGACGGCGTCACAGCAGCGATGATGAGCTGTCCGATGCGCGCCTCGGGCGACATGGAGTCAAAGACGCTGTCCACCCAGGCATTCATCGCTACCTGGTCCACTTGATTGAACAGGTTGGGCAGACGTGTGGCTTCACGGCCTGCGGCACTCATCGTGAGCACCACAGCCACTGCAGCCAGCAGCATACGTTTGAATTTGGTCATTTCTATCATCTGTTTAGGGTCCATAGGGCCTTTAACGCCCTAATCGTCATTACTTCTGTTTAATTCTCACCTCGTCCTTGGCATCGATTTTCTTGCCGGCGGCCTCAAGTCGCTTGACATAGTCGAGCATGTGGTTGCCGTACTTCTGCGTATCGACAAACAGGCGCTTGCAGCGGGTCATGGGCGTCATGTAGTCGCCGCCGTTGGCCAGATAGTCGATAGTGGCAACGATATAGGTCTTCTTGGGGTCGATCTTCTTGCCCTTGAGGGTGGCGCCGGTCATCTCGCCCTTGCTGTTGTAGGTGGCGCGCAGCTCCTTGCTCACGGCATCACCACCGCGGCCGCACATCAGCTTCACGCTCTCGATCAGCTCGATGCCGGGCATCTCAAGCACCACAAAACGGTTATCAAAGGGGAACATCGAGCCGATGACGCCCTCGGTAACAGTGCCTTGAGGCATGTCGCAGCGAATTCCGCCCTTGTTCATGATCGCGCAGTCGATGTTGCTGATGCCCGAGAGATCCTTGAGGATTTCCATGGTGGCATCGCTCACCCAGTTCTGGATGGTGGCACTCGAGTTCCTCATGTAGCGGGCACTGGTGGCCACAGGATTGTTCATGATGCTGTCCACGCCATGGCGGTAGTTGTCGAGCCAGGAGTTCATGGCGGTATAGCGGCTGGCGGCCTCGTCCCAGCTGGCATCCACGGGAATGTGGCTATAGACGATGTCGCCCGTCTCCAGGTCCAGGTCATAGGTTGCCACCAGCTTGCCGCTCTTGCCGTTCTGGCCGATGGGAATCATCTTGCCGTCGGCATTGGCGATGCGGTCCCAACCGCCACCGGGCTTGATGGTCGTGTGGGAGTGCGAACTGATGACCATGTCGATATAATGGCTCTGCCCGATGATGAGCGTATCATTGGGCTCGGTGGGTTCATAGCTGCTGTAGCCGATGTGGGACACCATGATGGCATAATCCACACCCTGCACCTCCTTGAGGTACTTGGCAGTGGCATCAGCCACATCGGGAGCGTTGTGGTAGCGCAGCTCCTGGCAGTTCATGTCGGCAATCAGGCCGGTGGGATTGACGTTGATGCCGAAGAACGCAACACGCTTGTCGCCCACGGCCTTGACCCAATAGGGCTGGAACAGGCCGTCGAGCGGCGTGGCGCTGAAGTCATAGTTTGTGCTGATCTTCACCGCATCCACGTTGCGATAGTGCTCAGCCAGTTCCTCCATACCGTTGTCAAACTCATGGTTGCCCAGGATAATCGCGTCATAGCCCAGCGAATCCATCAACGCATACTCCACCTCGCCACGATAGAGCGAGAAGAACAGCGTGCCTTGCACGGCATCACCGGCATGAATCAGCACCGTGTTGGGATTGTCGGCACGCAGCTGGTCATAGATGGCCCTGCGACGTGCCACACCGCCGTTGCCGTCGGAGGCAGGGTCCACTTGGCTGTGGGTGTCATTAACTGCGATAATCATCAGGTGCTCGGCACGCAGGGCGGGAACTACCATCAACGTGCACAGGCACAGGAGCATGAAGTTGCGGAATTTTGCCATATTTTTCAGTAGTTATTATACCATTATTTATTAAACGACAAAGTTACAACAATTTTTAGTTTTGCCGATGCCGAAATTGATTTTTCATAGGTGCATCAACATTTTTCAACACGAAAATAATACAGGTACAAAAAAAGCAGTATCTTTGCCGATTGTAAATGAACCACATAGTATATATACAATGGACAACAATATCAAAAAAATACTTGAGACCGACACTAACGGGCTGTTGACCTATGAATACATTGCCAACAACATGGGCAATATCGACGAGGATATGAGCACCCTGGTGGATAACATGATCCTCAAGGACCGCACGGGTCAGTTTGTCGTGAGCACCGCCCGCTACCTCAACGCCATCGACCGCGAGAAGTACGCCACGAGTATCGACCTGCTCGTCAAGGCCGCCATCGCCAAGGACCGCGACCACGTATATCTGGCTTACCTGGCCTCGTCGCTGTGGGGAGCCGACTACAAGGAGCGTGCCGCCGAGTTGAGCGCCAGCGACGACAACTTCCGCCGCATCTACAAGCGTCTCTATCCCGTGGGAATCTAATCTCAGGCAAATTACTGAACTCACAATAAACGTAATAATGAAAAGGAATCTACTTTTATCCATCGTGATGGTTGCGTTCACGCTCATGTCGTGCTCGGCAAGCAATGCCGAGGGATCGGCCAGCGCACCTGCTAAAGGCAAAACCGATAACAAGATGACTAAAGTCAAACTCGAGACAACGCTGGGCGACATCGTCGTCGAGCTCTACAACGAGACTCCCCAACACCGCGACAACTTCATCAAGCTGGTCAAGGAGGGTTACTACAATGGTGTGCTCTTCCACCGCGTGATCAAGGACTTCATGATCCAGACCGGTGACGGCAATTCCAAGAACGCCGGTCCCGAGACCACACTGGGCGACGGCGACCCCGGCTACACCATCGAGGCCGAGTTTGTCTATCCCAAGTACTTCCACAAGCGTGGCGCACTGGCGGCAGCTCGCACTCCCGATCAAATGAACCCCGAGCGCCGCAGCAGCGGCAGCCAGTTCTACATTGTCACCGGCAAGATCTTCAGTAGCGAAGTCCTCAAGCAGATGATCCAAAACAAGGCCAAAAGGGTAAAAGAGGAGACCGTCGTCCGTCTGGTGACCGAGAACAGTGCTAAGATCAAGCAGATGCAGGAGAAACAAGACAATGCCGGCATGATGGCACTGCAGAACGAAATCCTCCAGCAAGCCCAGGCTAAGGCCGATAGCTTGACCAAACTCACCGATGAACAGATGGACGCCTATACCAGCATCGGCGGTACGCCCCATCTCGACGGAGAGTACACCGTCTTTGGCGAAGTGGTATCGGGCATGGATGTCGTGGACAAGATTCAGAACACCACCACAGGACGCAATGACCGTCCCACGGTAGACATCAAGATTGTCAAGGCCACCATCGTGAAATAAGGGCCCGCAAGTACTGACTAGAAAAATAATGAGTGGACTTATTAGCCGAATCCGGCTAGTAAGTCCTTTTTCTTGAAAAAAAGGGGGTATTTTGAAAAAAAACAGGAAAATGGCTTTGCGGGTGAGAAAAAATGCCTAAATTTGGGGTTTGTAATTTAACAACAGGGCACCGTGTGTCCCTGTACTAAAAACAAGTATTATGATGGAACCGCGTGAACAATCTGAATCGATGAACAATCTCGAGAAGGATCAAATCTTGAGCACTGAGGCCCAGAACGAGCCCCAGGAAGTTGTGAGTGAAGAAGTTAAAGTTGAGGAACCCGCTACCGAGGAGCCCAAGGCCGAAGAACCCGTCGCCGAGGAGCCGAAGGCCGAAGAGCCTGTCGCCGAGGAAGCCGTGGCCGAAGAAACAGCCGCCCCTGAGGAGCCTGCCCCCAAACTGGAGCTAGCCGGCAAGACCAAGAGCGAGCTTGTGGAAATGATGCGCACCGTCGCTGCCCGCCCCATCGAGGAGGTGAAGGACGAGGTGCAAGCCATCAAGGCCGCGTTCTTTGCCCTGCGCCGCGAAGAGACGGCACAGGAGAAAGAGGCCTTCCTCGCCAATGGCAACGAAGAGAGTGACTTCACCCCCAAAGAGGATGCCGATGAAAACGACCTCAAGGAGTTGCTCAACGTGCTCAAGGAACGCCGCACCGAATATAACGCTGCCCAGGAGGCCAACCGTGAAGCCAACCTGGAAAAGAAGCGTCAAATCATCGTTCTCATCAACGAGATCGCCAACGACCCCGACAATATCAACCGCCAGTTCAACCGCGTGAAGCAGCTGCAACAGGAATTCAAGGATGCCGGAGAGGTGCCCGCCACCGCCGACACCGAAATCTGGAAGGAGTTCCAGCGCGCCACCGAACGTTTCTATGACGTGCTGAAGATGAACAAGGAGCTGCGCGACTACGATTTCAAGAAGAACCTGGAATTGAAACAGCAGCTGTGTGATGAGGCCGAGGCCCTGGACGAGGAGACCGACATCGTAGCGGCTTTCAGGAAGCTGCAGGAGCTGCACAACAACTGGCGCGAAATCGGCCCCGTGGCCAAGGAACTGCGCGAGGAACTGTGGGCCCGCTTCAAGGCAGCATCGAGCGCCATCAACAAGAAGTACCAGACCTTCTTTGAGGACCGCAAGAGCAAGGAGAAGGAGAATGCCGATGCCAAGACCGAGCTGTGCGAGAAAATCGAGCAGATCTCGACCGATAACCTCAAGACCTATGCACAATGGGACGAGGTGACCAAGCAGATCATCGCCCTGCAAGAGGACTGGAAGAAGCTGGGCTATGCCTCACGCAAAGCCAACGCCGCGCTGTTTGCCCGTTTCCGCAAGTCCTGCGATGAGTTCTTTGCCAAGAAGGCCGAGTTCTACAAGAACATGAAGGAGGAACTCAGCTCCAACCTGGCCAAGAAGATCGACCTGTGTGAGCGCGCCGAGGCCCTCATGGACTCCACCGACTGGAAGGAGGCCACCGACAAGTTCGTCGAGATGCAGAAGGAGTGGAAGACCATCGGACCGGTGGTGAAGAAATACAGCGACAACGTGTGGAAACGCTTCATTGCCGCCTGTGACCACTTCTTTGAGGAGAAGAAGAAACAGAATGTCAACGTCCATGCCGTCGAGCACGACAACCTCAAGGCCAAGAAGGAGGTCATCGCCAACCTGAAGGCCACCATCGAGGAGGCTGCCGAAGATGCCGCCCAGACCGTGCGCGACCTGATGGACCGCTGGCAGGAAATCGGCCATGTGCCCTTCAAGGAGAAAGACAAAATCTATGCCCAGTACCGTGAGCTGGTGGACAAGGCGTTCGAGACGCTCAACATGCGTGGTTCGCGTCCCCGCGGCGACGGCGGCTCTCGTGGCCCGCGCCAGTCAGGCGGTGACCGCAACCTGAGCGAGCGCGACCGCCTGGTGCACACCTATGAGCAGCGCATGAGCGAGCTGAAGACCTTTGAAAACAACATGGGCTTCCTGACCGCCAACACCAAGAGCGGCAATTCGCTCGTCCAGGAGATGGAGCGTCGCATCGCCAAGCTCAAAGAGGAGATTGCCGAGCTCGAGCAGAAAATCAAGGAACTGGACAACGCCTAATCCACCATACCGTGGACATGGTCCTGTCACCGACACATCCATAACCGACGACAGGGGAGTGCAACAACCGCTCCCCCGTCGTTTGTTGACTTAATCATAACCATTAACGAGAACCATCACACCCTGAATGAAGAGCAAAGGCAGATACGGCCAATTTGTCAAGTGGATATTCAGCATGATCGACTTGCTGATTGTCAACTTGGTGTTCTTCGCGTCCATGTACTGGCAGCATGACAGCCTGCCCGCCGACTCTGAGCTGTACTCGAGGCCCGTGTGGCTCGTGCTCAACATGGCGATGCTCGTCGGCCTGTACTTCTACAACGACGTGCATGAGCGCCGCGTCTTCTATGCCGAGAAGGTCGTTGGCCAAGCGCTCAAGCTGGTGCTCACCCATGCGGGAATCTTCGTCACGCTGATTTCCTTCCTGGGACATGCCGGCGCACAGTGGCAGCGGGTGTTGTGGTTCTACATCGTCTTTTTTGTCGTTCTGGCCGCGTGGTGGGTCATCTCACGTCAGCTGGTGAAACTGTACCGCAACAGGGGCTTCAACTTCAAGCGGGTCATCGTCATCGGCGGTGGCACGGTGGGCGTGCGTCTCATCAACGAGATGCTGGCCGACCAGGGCTACGGTTACCACATCGTGGGCTTCTTTGACGACAACCCCAAGGCACGCTCGGCATCGGCGGCCTATCAGGGCTCGCTCGACGACGTGGAGCAGTTTGTCAAGACACATCAGGTGGACGAGATGTTCTGCGCCGTGCCCGACATTGAGGACAACCAGAACGTGTCGCGCATGATACGCATCGCCGACAACAACGCAGTGGACTTCTACTATGTTCCGCAATTCGGGCGCACGGTGACCCGTCAGTTCGAGTTGCAGTCGGTGGGCGATGTGCCCATTCTGGCGGTTCACCCCTACCCCTTGAAGAACCCCATCAACCGCTTTGTCAAACGCGCCTTTGACCTGCTGGCATCAACGATTGCACTCATCTTGTCGCCATTGGTTGTCATTCCTGTGGCTATCGGCATCAAGCTGTCGTCGCCAGGCCCCATATTCTTTGTGCAGAAGCGCACCGGCTACCGCGGACAGGCATTCAACTGCTACAAGTTCCGCACGATGCGCGTCAATGCCGACAGCGACACGCTGCAGGCCACCAAGGGCGACCCGCGTGTGACGCGGTTCGGCAATTTCCTGCGCCGCACCAGCATCGACGAACTGCCGCAATTTTATAATGTGTGGCGCGGCGAGATGAGCATCGTCGGTCCCCGTCCCCACATGGTGGCACAGACCGAGCTCTACAGTGAACTCATCGACAAATACATGCTGCGGCACACCATCAAGCCCGGCATCACCGGATGGGCTCAGGTGCGCGGCTACCGCGGACAGACCGAGGAACTGTGGCAGATGGAAAAACGCGTCGAGTATGACGTGTGGTATGCCGAGAACTGGACTTTCTTCATGGACCTGAAAATCATCTTCCGTACCGTGTGGAACGCCCTCAAGGGCGAGGATAATGCGTATTAGTTTCTAGTTTTTAGTCCCTAGTTTCTAGTTTTTAGGTTATTCATCATGGGTGATTATCATGGATTGACTCGCCAGGAATATGCTTTGGCGCTGTTAAGGAGTTGTTATGGCTATGACAGTTTCCGCGGCCAGCAGTGGGACATCATCGACCACACGCTCGACGGGGGCGACAGCATCGTGCTCATGCCCACGGGCGGCGGCAAATCCATCTGTTATCAGATACCGGGACTGATGAGTGACGACGGCTTTGTCATCGTCATCTCACCGCTGCTGGCGCTCATGAACGACCAGATCGACGCCTTGCAGCAGAACGGCGTGCCCGCGCGGGCCCTGAACAGCGAGAAAAGCGAGAGCGAGAACCGGCAGACCATGGAACTGCTCATGCAGGGCAAGGTCAAGCTGCTCTACATCTCGCCCGAAAAGCTGCTCAGCGAGATTGACCGCTGGTCCAGTGCCATCACTGACCGCATCTGCCTGTTTGCCGTGGATGAGGCCCACTGCATCTCGCAATGGGGCCACGACTTCCGCCCCGAGTACACCCAGCTGAGCGCCCTCAAGCAACGCTTCCCCACTGTCCCCGTGATGGCGCTCACCGCTACGGCCGACCGCATCACGCGCGACGACATCGCCGCACAGCTCCACATTCCCGAGGGCCGGCTGTTCATCAGCTCGTTTGACCGCCCCAACATCTCGCTCAACGTCGTGCAAGGCTCCACCGGCCGCCAAAAGTTCCGCCAGATTGTGCAGTTCATCAACCTGCACAACGATGAGAGCGGCATCATCTACTGCCTGCGCCGCAAGGATACCGAGAAAATGGCTGCCGACCTCACTCGCCTGGGCATTAAGGCCGAAGCTTTCCATGCCGCCATGAGCGCGAGCGAGAAGCAGCGTGTGCAACGCGACTTCATCAACGACGACTTGAAGGTGGTGTGCGCCACCATCGCCTTCGGCATGGGCATCGACAAGAGCAATGTGCGCTACGTCATCCACAGCAACATGCCCCGCAACATCGAGAGCTACTATCAGGAAATAGGACGGGCGGGGCGCGACGGATTACCCGCCGACGCAGTGCTGTTCTACAACTATGGCGACATGGTCACCCTGCAGTATTTTGCCCGGCAGTCCGGACAGGTGCAGATCAACATGGACAAGCTGCGCAGCATGCAACAGTTTGCCGAGAGCGGCGTGTGCCGCCGTCGCATCCTGCTCAGCTACTTCAACGAGCGCTTTGACCACGATTGCCACAACTGTGACGTGTGCGACAACCCGCCCGAACGCTTCGACGGCACAAAGCTTGCCCAGATGGCCTTGAGTGCCATCAAGCGCACCGATGAACAGGCCGGCTTGTACACCGTGACAGATATCCTGCGCGGCATGCGCAAAGCCGACATCGTCGAAAAAGGCTACGACAGGCTCAAGACCTTCGGTGTGGGGCATGACCTGAGTAATGCCGAATGGAATGCTTACCTGCTGCAAATGCTGCAGATGGGACTGTTCGAGGTCGCCTATGATGAGAACAACCACCTGAAAATCACCGAATTTGGGAACGATGTGCTTTTCGGGAAGCAAACGATTGAGCTCAACCGTTTCAAGCGACTCGCATTCAAGCCCGAGAAAGTCGCTCCAGTAATTGTCGAAGAAAAACAAACGGCCAAGGTGATGGACAAGGCCCTGTTCGAGAAACTGCGTGATGTGCGCAAAGCGCTCGCACAGGCGAGCCATATCGCCCCCTACATGGTATTCAGCGACAAGTCTCTCACCGCCATGGCCACCGAGAAGCCGACGACGCAAGCCGCCTTCGGCATCATCTACGGCGTGGGCGAATTGAAATGCCAAAAATACTGGCGCCCCTTCACCGCCGCCATCCGTGACCATTTGGGCATCAAATGATGCCGGTGAGGTAGAGGAAGATGAAGAAAATGGAAACCGGTGCGATGTAACGCAGGCAGAAGATGAGATAAGGCTCCACGATTGTGCTCTTTAAGCGACCGCCATTGGTCAACTGGTCGTGAACGACCTTGCGGTCGAGAATCCATCCCACATAAACGGCAGTGAACAGTCCGCCCAACAGCATGAATATGTTGCTGGCGGCATAATCCATCATGTCGAAGATGTTCTTGCCCCACAACTTGATGTCGTCAAGCACATTGAACGACAAGGCGGCTACAGTAGCCAACACAAAGGTGAGCATCGCAGTCCATGCGATGGCACGAGGACGTGACATCTTGTGCTCCTCGATGAGGAACGTGATGGGAATCTCGCTCAAGGAAATCGTCGAGGTCAAGGAGGCAAAGAACACCAACAGGAAGAACAGCAGGGCCCAGAAATAGCCTCCTGACATCTGCTGGAAAATGCTCGGCAACACCTCAAAAATCAGACGAGGACCAGCAGTGGGCTCCACACCAAACGAGAAGACCGCAGGGAATATCATCACACCCGACAGGATGGCCACCATGGTGTCGAGTACGGCAACGGTCGTGGCATCCTTGGACAGCGAGGTGTCATCCTTAAAATAAGAACTATAGGTCACCAGGCACGAGATGCCGATGGAAAGTGACAGAAATGCCTGGCCAAAGGCGTCCAGCACGCCACGCATGGTCAGTGCCGAAAAATCGGGATAGAACAGGAACTTGAGGCCCTTGCCTGCACCTGGAAGGAGCAATGAATTGATACAGAAAACGATGAGGATGATGAACAGTAACGGCATCATGATCCTTGCCACGCGCTCGATGCCTTTCTCGATGCCACGGCTCATCACCATGAAGTTGAGAATAAGGAAGAGCACTGTCCAGCCCACGCAACGCACAGGACTAGCTACCAAGGACGTGAACATGCTATTGTACTGCTCAGGTGTATGCCCAATCAAGTTGCCTACTGCAGCCTGATAAAGGTACTCAATAATCCAGCCGCACACTACACTGTAGAAACCGATGACAATGAAACTGCCCAGGATGCACAAGTAGGTGAACAGATAATACTTCTTGCCCGGAGAGAGACGCTTTAACGCGGCCTTCATGTTGCTATGCGTCGAACGCCCGATGATGAACTCACTCAATATCACGGGAATGCCCATCACCAGGATGCAGCCGATATATACCAGAATGAAGGCGCCGCCTCCGTTCATACCTGCCTCGTAGGGGAAACGCCAGATGTTTCCCAATCCCACCGCTGAGCCCACGGCTGCAGCAATAGCACCCACGCGTGTTGCAAATCCTCCTCGTTTTGCCATAATTCTACTTTAGATTTGATGCTCGCAAAAGTAGCACAATCTGCCGACACCATCAAACCTAATGCAACATTTTTACAGAGCAAAGCCATTCAGAACTGCGGCACGGGATCCAGGCGCCGCGGTTTGACCGGAGCTTTAGGCTTCTTGGGCGAAGAATGTTTGGATTGGCGCTTTTTCTTTGCCTGCTTGTGGCGGGTAGGCTTGTCGGCCACGACCACAACCGAATCGGTCTCAGCCTCGAAGGCTTCCACGGCAGCCTGGGCCACTGGAGGAGGCGGAGTCGTTTCTTTCAGTCTGACAACGGCAGTGACAAGCAACAACACAACTATCAGCGCCAACAGGACTATAGTCCCACGCCGCTCTCGCCTCGTCATGTCGAAAAAGCCTTTTTTCATTGTGTATTACTGCTCAGGTTGTGAATGCCTGCACAAAAGTAGCCAAAATCATCCTGCAGCCAAGCTGGATTTTGTCTCTTTTTTCATTCTGCAACAATTTTCAATTCATTTTTCACGGCAAAAAAAAGTTTGGTATTAGAAAAATGATTACTTTTGCACTTTAAATAATCAATTAAGAGACATAATCTACAGATGAAGAGTTTTATTCTGTCAATTCCTAAATTTGTGCCCTCGTTAATCATGATACTGGCGGCGCTATACTTCACATTCGACGATAATCCTCTGGGCGTCAACGGATTGAAGGTATTCCCCTATGCCGAACAAGTAGGACATTTCATTCTCTATTTCCTGGTTGCTCTGGTTTTCATTCTTGATTACGCTAAATCCAAGCTGCCCCACCACAGCAAGATCAACCAGGAGATGGCCCTGGCTGCCGTCAGTGCCGTGATGGCATTGCTGTTAGAGATTGCCTTGATGTGGAGAACCAACGGTTACAACTACGACGTCAGCAACATCTTTGCTGCAGCGCTGGGCGCTGCACTGGCATTTTTGTTCTACCACTTCTGGCTGTTGCACCCGTTCCGCCACTACCTGTATCACTCCATACAGCACCACTGGCGCTATCAGCATCGCCGCAAGAAAAAGAAATAAAGCGCTACTGCTAAAAGAGAAAAAAACTGAAAAGAAACATTTTTTAGGCAATATCTTTGAAAATGAAAAAGATATTGCCTAAATTTGTCATCTAAAACCAACAACTAAGGACTAGAGACCAGAATCTTAAAACCAAGAACTGAATATGCTTTTTTCCGACAAGATCAAACAACTGCGCCTAGAGAGCGGCAAGCTGCAAAAAGACCTCGCCAAAGCCATTGGCGTTGATGTGCCCGCCTACAGCCGATTTGAGCACGGTGAGCGTAGGCCCAAACGCGACCAGGTGCTGCGTCTGGCCCGCATTTTCAAGACCGACCCCGACGAACTGGTTGCAGCATGGCTTGCCGATGAGGCATACTCCCACATTGCCCAAGACAAGATGGCCACACAAGCTGCCGCAATGCTCCACGAGATGCTTGGCGGACACCCGGCCGGCAACCAGCAAGCACCCGCAACCGAGCCCGCGCAACCAGCCGCAACTCCAGTGCCCACGGCAACCCGCAACCTCATCAAGCGGTTAGGTCGCTCGTTGATGCCACACTATGAGCAGGGCGATGCCGCGACCGTGATGCAGCGCATCGAGGACGAGAGCATCGACTGCATCGTCACCACCCCGCCATACTGGCGCCGCCGCACTCAGGGCACCGAGAGCATCACCGCCACCAGCAAGGAAGATTTCGTAAACGAGTTGTTGCAAACTATGGCCCAAGCATGGCGAGTGCTCAAGCCTCAAGGTTCGTTGTGGCTCAACATGGGCGACGACACAACCGACGGCTTCGTACAGGGTATCCCATGGCGTGTGGTACTCCAGATGATTGACAATCAAGGATGGCAGCTGGTCAACGAAGTGGTATGGAATAAGACAACAACGTCCCCCCAAGGCAGTCAGGACCACCTGCGCAAGGTGCACGAGTTCATGTTCCATCTGGTCAAGAGCGATGACTTCTACTACAATGACGAAGCGTTGCGGCGCACTTTTGCCTTAATCATGCGGCACGAGGGGAAAGACCGCGGCAAACCCGCCAAAGGAAAACAGCACCAGGGACTCGTGCCCAGCGACGTATGGACCATAGGTGTGCAGCGCTCGGGTATTGCCCACTACTGTGTTGCCCCCGACACACTTTACCGCTTGCCTCTGGTGGCCACCTGCCCGCGTGACGGCATCGTCCTTGACCCCTACTGTGGAACCGGCACGGCTTGCAAAATCGCCTACGAAATGAACCTGCGCAGCATCGGCATCGATATCAACGCAGAATACATCAGGCAAGCCCGCGCCACCACCGAAGCCAAGCCTTTAAGCCTGTTCTGATCAATCTAGAGCATTCAAGACACCACGGGTATCTGGATTTTTTGTAATTTTGCAGCCAAAATTGCAATTCAGGCATGATATCGATACAAGGACTCAAAGTGGAATTCGGCAGCCAAGTGCTGTTCGAGAACATCAGCTACGTCATCAACAAGCGCGACAAGATTGCGCTGGTTGGCAAGAACGGCGCTGGCAAAACCACCATGCTGAGAATCATTACTGGCGAGCAAATGCCCACCAGCGGCACGGTATCACGCCAAGCCGACATCACCATCGGCTATCTGCCACAGCAGATGCAGCTCAAGGATGAGTTTACCGTCAAAGAGGAAGCGGGGCGCGCTTTTGAGCACTTGCAGCAGATGGATGCTACCATCGACCGAATGAACCAGGAACTTGCCGAACGCACTGACTATGACAGTGAAGAGTACCAGGAATTGATCGAGCGAGTGGCCCAAAAAACCGAACTGCGGGCCCTGATGCAGAGCGAGAACATCGAGGCCGAGATTGAGAAGACCCTGATGGGCCTGGGATTTGAACGCAGCGACTTTAGCCGACCCACTAAAGAGTTCAGCGGCGGCTGGCGCATGCGTATCGAATTGGCCAAACTGTTGCTGCGACGCCCTGACGTGTTGTTGCTCGATGAGCCGACCAACCATCTGGACATCGAGTCCATCCAGTGGCTGGAAACCTTCTTGAAAAACCGCAACGGTGCCTTGCTGCTTGTCTCACACGACCGCGCATTTATTGATAATGTGACCAACCGCACCATCGAGATTTCGTTAGGCAAAATCTATGACTACAAGGTGAGCTACAGCCAGTTTGTGGAACTGCGCAAGGAACGCGTCGAGCAGCAGATGCGAGCTTACGAGAACCAGCAGAAGCTCATCCACGATACCGAGGACTTTATTGAACGGTTCCGCTACAAGGCCACCAAGGCCGTGCAGGTGCAAAGCCGCATCAAGATGCTCGACAAGCTAGAGCGCATCGAGGTCGATGAGGTGGACCGCAGCCGCATGAGGCTGAAATTCCCGCCCGCTCCCCGCAGCGGCGACTATCCTGTCATTGCCGAGGACCTGCGCAAGGACTACGGCATCCTTAACGTCTTCCATGATGTGACATTCACCATCAAGCGTGGCGAGAAGGTCGCCTTCGTGGGCAAGAACGGTGCGGGCAAATCGACCCTCGTCAAGTGTATCATGGGCGAAATCCCCTTCGACGGCAAACTGCAAATCGGGCACAACGTAAAAATCGGCTATTTTGCTCAAAACCAGGCGCAATTGCTCGATGAGACGCTGACCGTGCACGATACCATCGACTATGTCGCAGTGGGCGACATACGCACACGCATCAACGACATACTGGGCGCCTTCATGTTCGGTGGCAAGAATGCCGACAAGAAGGTCAAAGTACTCAGCGGCGGCGAAAAGAGCCGTCTGGCCATGATTCGTCTGCTGCTGCAACCCGTCAACCTGCTCATCCTCGATGAGCCCACCAACCACCTGGACATGCCCAGCAAGGATGTGTTGAAAGAGGCCATCCAAGCCTTTGAGGGCACAGTCATTGTCGTGTCGCATGACCGCGACTTCCTGAATGGCATCGTCAGCAAGGTGTATGAGTTCGGTGAACATCGCGTGCGCGAGCATTTGGGCGGCATATATGACTTCCTGCAGAAAAAACAGCTTGACTCACTGCAACAGCTGGAGGCCAAGCAAGCACCCGTCGCCACGGTCAACGAGGATTCACCCGAGCCGACTGCCAGCCAGGGCAAGATGGACTACCAGCGGCAAAAGGAACATGAGCGACGCATCCGTCAAGCCGAGAAAAAGGTGAAAACCTGTGAAGCGAAAATCGCCGAATTGGAGCAGCAACTCGCTGACATCGAGGACAAACTGTCGACTGCCACCAGCGAGGACGTCGACATCTACTACAAGCACTCCCAAATCAGCCGCGAACTCGACGACGTCATGGCCCAATGGGAGCAAGCCAGCGCCGAACTCGAAAAAGTGAAAGCCTAACAAAAATTTACAGATTACCATATATCAATCCATCAATCTAAATGAAAGGAACAACACCACTCTCAAGCAATCAACCCCTCACCAGTGGCGGCCGTATTCAGTACATCGACGCCATGCGGGGCTTTACTATGATTCTGGTCGTTTTGCAACATGTGGCCTCGTTTTGCTGGCATGTCTATGGTAACGCTCCTTCAGTGCATGAGTACTTGATACAATTCCGGATGCCCATGTTCTTCTTCATCAGCGGATTCGTCCTTTTCAAAGCGGGTGTGACATGGGACCTGCCGCAAGTGGTCCGTTTCTTTAAAAAGAAGATACCAGTCCAACTCCTCTCCCCATTCGTGTTCTTCGCTTTATATCTGTATCTGACCGGGCAAACGTTAAGCGAAGGCATCAGCGATCCGGCCAAGAGTGGCTATTGGTTCACATTTGTATTGCTTGAATACTACATCTTCTATGTGACAGTCCGCTTCTTCATCAGGAAGAAATGGTCCAGTATTGTGTTGCTGGCTTTGGGTTTATTCTTTTATCTGCCCCTACAGAATTTCTTGCCACTCTCGAGATTCACCCTCGGTGTATTATCTGTCATGGAGTGGAAATACTTTATTTTCTTTGTCCTGGGCACAATCGTTAAAGAATACTTCTCACAAGCAGAGAAGTTATTGGACAGCAAATGGTTGTTGGCCACATGTGTTCTGTTTTATTTCCTGGTCAACTTTTTAAGGGATCTTATCTGCGTCCATGACATTATCGTCAACCTCTTATTGTCATTAACTGGACTCATCCTTGTTTTTTCATTTTTCAGGAAAAAACAGGACATTTTCACCCAAGACAAGTTTCTAGGTAAATCATTACAATATATTGGCAGACGCACACTTGACATCTACCTCATCCATTACTTTTTGATACCCAAAAACTTGGATATTGTCACAGTATTTGTTGACCATCCGATGCCAATTATTGAGGCAACTGCATCACTTTTGGTAACCCTGCTCATCATTGGCGGCAGTCTGCTCATCAGCAATATCATCAGGTTAAGCCCGTTCCTTGCGCATTGGATGTTTGGAGCCAAGTATCCAAAACAACATTAATAAGCTACAATGTTAAGAACTAAAGCTATCAATAGCGGGAATGCTGATGACGTGGAGTTGAGGAGGCTCTATGAGACGGCGTTTCCTGTGCAGGAGCAGATTCCTTACGATGACCTCATCCATCTGTTGGATGCTATGGACATCGACTATACCGCCTACTATGACGATGAGGCGTTCGTTGGCCTGACTATGGTGCTGCGCCTGCCCAAATTCAACTGGTGGTGGTACTTTGCTGTGAAAGAGGAACTGCGTGGCAAGGGTATCGGACAGAAAATTCTGGGCTGCATACTTGACAAGTACCGCGAGGGGCGCCCTTTCATCATGGATATCGAATCTCCCCTGCAGGCTGATGCGCCTAATCCTGAGCAACGCCGCCGTCGCCACGCATTCTACCTGCGCAACGGCATGAAGGACACAGGCACGAGCCGCACTTGGGACGGTCTCACCTTCACCATCTTGACCAACAGCGACGAGCCATTCACCCAGCAGGATTATGAAGACATCGTAGCCGCCCTGCGCGCCGCGTGGAAAAACATGCCTGGCGGACAATAAGACTATTTAACCATTATCGCTTGCCTGTTTCATCCCAATCGCCTATTTTTGCGGGCATGAAGCGGGTTTTATTCATATTCATGGCGATGGTCGCCCTTCTCGGGGCGGCACAAGAGAATCAGCCCATCAGACTGCAGTTTGACCAATCCAAAATCAGTCCGCAGTTCACCATGCCCGAGTTGCCCGCACCCATCACTCCTGCCACCGCCATCTCCCCTACCTTCAACGCCAACCTGCCCACGGCCGCCGACCTCAAGCTAGACTACCGCATGAATCGCCATGCCGACTCGTTGGCCATCTACCAGCAAGACATGCGCAACAATCGCATGAGCGCCATGCCGCAATTCCGTTACGACACCAGCCCCTATGGCCAGGACTATGCTGTGGGCGGTGTCATCACCCGTGTGGGCAATGGATATCTCACAGGTGCAGGCTCTCACACGACCTATCCAGGCATGGGCAATATGGCGAGCGCCAGCGTCGCCTTCACGATGCCCATGGGTGACCGCTTTCAAGTAACGGCCGGCGTGACCGGCAGCAAGTACCATTTTGACCGAAGCGCCTGGAACGACTATGGCGTGTTCGGCAATGCCTCGTTCCGCCTCAACGACCGCCTGTCCCTCAACGCATTCGGTCAATACTACGTCAACCAGCAGTTTCACTCGGTGGCAACGATGCCGTTCTTGGGCAGCTCATCATACGGTGGCACCTTGGGATGGCGTGCCAGCGACAACTTCTCGCTCGACGTGGGCGCCCGCCGCATTTACGACCCTTACACGGGCCGATGGCGCACCCTGCCAGTCGTGCAGCCCACCTTTTCCCTCTTTGGGGCACCTATCTCGTTTGATGCAGGCCCCTTGATTTATCAGTTGCTTGACAATTTAATAGGCAGCGGCAAGAAAGACCGTGACTGGGGCGACCCGCGCTACCGTCCCGCATCTGCCCCCGGTGCCGTCACCAGCCAGCCCGGCTTCAACCCCAACAGTCCCGTTCCCATCCCCGACGCCTTCCGCCATTGATTGTTTTATGGTTTTTTAGAGCCATGGATTTGGGCAGGTGCAAAAGATATTGTAATTTTGCACGTTAAACCACTATTGAATGGATATCAAGGGCACCATAGAGGACATCATCAGGGAAGATCTTGCCGAGATTTGGTCTATCCTGAGCAGCGACGAGAAGCATCTCATTGCTGAGAACTTCGTTGTCCATACCTACCGCAAGGGCCAGATCATCTATGCCGAAAAGGATGAGCCACAGTTCCTGTGGGTGCTCATCAAGGGCAAGGTGAAACGGTTCAAGAACGGCATTGGCGGCAAGCAGCAGATTCTGCGCCTTTACCGCCCCATCCAGTACTTCGGCTATCGGGCCTGGTTTGCCAACGAGCCCTATGTGGCCAGCACCATGGCCATCGAGCCGTCCCAAGTGGGAACGATTCCCATGTCGGTAGTGAAACAGCTCATCGACGGCAACATGAAATTGGCATGGTTCTTTATTCACGAGTTATCCAAGCATTTGGGCGGTAGCGACTCCAAGGTGGTCACCCTTACCCAAAAACACATCCGCGGCCGACTGGCCGAGGCCCTGTGCATGCTGGTGGATAACTACGGCTACGAGGACGATGGCAAGACACTCAAAATCTACATGGCGCGTGAGGACCTGGCTAACCTGTCAAACATGACCACCGCCAATGCCATCCGCACCCTATCGACCTTCGCCCAGGAACGTATCATCACCGTTGACGGTCGCCGCATCCGCATCGTTGACGAGTCCACCTTGCGCAACATCAGCCGATTTGGATAACGACTATGAT
>JAEEGI010011118.1_pt1 | contig 19476 bp, 8 predicted proteins | sample 8958751 | NCBI WGS metagenome assembly JAEEGI01 (sample SAMN16246545, study PRJNA631951) | gut metagenome | biome: gut microbiome; feature: rumen; material: KS-attached | host: Bos | place: Iran: Karaj | collected 2018-10 | reverse complement strand
TAATTAACGAATTTCAGTCTGAACCGTAACAGAAAGCTCCCGCCACGGAACATGAAAATCCGTGGCGGGAGCTTTTTTGTGGATGTGCCGCCCAGCGTCCCGCCGGGCGGCACACCAGACTTACAGCCCCGCGATGGCGGCGCCTTCGGCTTGGATTTGTTTCAAATGGTCGGGGCTGACGAAACTTTCTGCATAGAGTTTGCAGATGTTCTCCGTGCCCGACGGGCGGACGGCACACCATCCATTCTTCGTAACAATTTTCAGGCCGCCGATAGACGCTCCGTTGCCGGGCGCGTTCGTGAAGGCGGCTTCGATCTTGTCGCCAGCCAGCATGTCGGATGGAAGCGATTCTTTCGTGAGGCTCGTGATTCGCGCCTTCTGTTCAGGCGTGGCAGGCGAGTCGATTCGTTCATAATAATATGTCCCAAACTGTTGGACAAGAGCTTGATAGTACTGTGCAGGATCCTTTCCCGTGGTCGCCGTGATTTCCGCCGCGAGAAGGGCGAGAATGATGCCGTCCTTGTCCGTCGTCCAGCTGTCGCCATTGAAGCGCAGGAAGGAGGCTCCCGCACTTTCTTCGCCGCCGAAACCGACGGTTTTCGTGCTCAGGCCGGGCACGAACCACTTGAAACCGACGGGAACTTCACAAACTTTACGGCCAAGCAGTTCGCCGACGCGGTCGATCATAGAGCTGCTGACGAGCGTCTTGCCAATCTGTGCATCCGCTGGCCATTGCGTGCGCGTCTTGAAAAGATATTGAATGGCGACGGCGAGATAGTGGTTGGGATTCATGAGGCCAGCGGAAGGTGTCACGATGCCGTGGCGGTCGAAATCGGGATCATTACCAAAAGCGATGTCGAACTTATCCTTCAGGCTGATCAGGCTTGTCATAGCGTATTTGGAGGAGCAGTCCATGCGGATTTTACCATCGTGGTCAACGGACATGAATTTGAACGTCGGATCCGGAATGTCGTTGCGGACGGTAATATTGAGGCCGTAGCGTTCGGCGATGGGGGCCCAGAAGCCGAGTCCTGCGCCGCCGAGAGCGTCCGCGCCGATGGAAATGCAAGATTTGGCGATGGCTTCCATGTTGACGACGTTCTTTAAGTCGTTGATATACGGCGTCATGTAGTCATATTGCGCGATGAATCCAGAAGAGAGTGCCTTCGTGAGCGTCATGCGTTTGACGTTTTTATTGTGGTCCGCTAGATACTGATTCGCTTTGTCGGCGATGATTTTCGTGACATCGGTGTCTGCCGGGCCGCCGTGCGTCGGATTGTATTTGAAGCCACCATCTGTCGGCGGATTATGGGACGGCGTCACGACGATGCCGTCCGCCGGATTACGTTTGTTGTTGCGGTTGTAGCAGATAATGGCATGGGAGATGACGGGCGTGGGTGTGAAGGCGCCGTCGGCAGCAATTCGCGTAAAGACACCATTAGCTGCTAAAACTTCAATGGCTGTGGCGTGGGCGGGCGTGGAAAGCGCGTGGGTGTCCATGCCGAGGAAGAGCGGGCCGTCGATGCCGGCGGTTTTGCGGTAGTCGCAGATGGCCTGTGTGATGGCTGCGATATGGGCGTCGTTGAAACTGGTCTTCAACGATGTGCCACGATGGCCGGACGTCCCGAAGGAGACTTTTTGATCTGGAATAGAGACGTCAGGTGTGTCGGTGTAGTATCTGCTGACGAGATCTGGAATGTTGAGAATAAGCTGTTTAGGGACAGGCTGACCGGCGAGAGGGGATGGCATGGGGGTTCCTTCAGATTAAAAAATGGATACAAATTATCTTTTATATTAATATAAAGGATAAGCGTTGATTCGTCCATTTTTATGAAGGACGATCACCAGCTGTGGACGAGTCCATGGAGGTCACGATCCTGCGGAATGCCTCTTGCGGCAAGGCTCAGGATGGGAATGCCGACATCCACCGTGTTATGGAAAATCTTCTCCATGTCGTTGTATTCAGGCTGCGAGAGATTAAGGGCTGTGAACTTTTCAAGTCGTGCAAGATGTTCGACATAATGGGAGCCTTTGCCGCAGAAATGGATGCCGCCGCCGCCGAATTCTTTCAGAAGCTTCTGGTCAAACGGCATGACGTATTCTTCATACATATCGCCAGAAATGTTCATGACGGAATCGTTGCGGAGCATGATGTTGCCATGATGGCCGAGGCCCCAATGGCTGGCGAGGCGATCGGACGGATTCGGATTTTCCGCGAACCAGCGTTTTAGAAATTGCGTATATGTCTCCGTGACAAGAGTTAGGAAAGCCGTCAACAATTCTGGATTGTCATAGAACGACAACAGGATTTCGCTTCCCCAGACGACTTCCGCGGCGTCCAACGGCCCCTGCAGATCTGGATGGTAGATGCGGACATACTTTTTCAATTTTGGATAGGGGGCGAGAGATTTCTGGAAGAAACGGCCGCATTCGAAGACTTTGGGTGACCAACCGATGTTCATGAAATCTGGAACACCTTTGGCGACAAGAGTTTCGATGGCCTTTTCACCGCCTTGGACAGGTGTCGCCATGGGCAATGTATTCTGCTCGTCCGACATGTAAAACGGTTCGCAACCGAAGACGCAGGGCAGGATGGCGACGCCGTAATTGGAACGGATGTTCAGCATCGCACCGCCGCCGTTTTTCAGTTGGCCCGATACGCCTGCGAGTTCGCGGACGAGCATCAATTCGTAGTCGTTCAACGCGTCATTGATGCCGATGGCGGGCCATTGAACGGTCGGCGGAGCCTGCCGTGCGCGTCTAGGCTTGAAGACGTGGCCTGTGAATTTGCCGTTGAGAAACTGCTGCCAGTCGTTTTCGAGCTGGTCTTCCACGGCGGGATCGAGCTGTTGTTCAAGATCTTCGAGATAGGGGGTGATGTCCATGGTCAGACAGAGGAGGATATTTTGAAAAAGTTTGTTTTTTGCTATGAGTGAATATATTTAGTGATGGCGATTGTTGCAAGAAACAAACGATTGATATTTTCAAGATATGGTCAAAAGGAAATCAAAATGGCGAATTTAGATGAAACACGGGCTTGGGCGAGCACATTTTTTGCGGATTTGCGTTTCAATGGAAAGAACGGCACATTGCCGTACCGCCTGCATCTGCCTGGACGGTTTGAACGTGGCAAGGCGTATCCGCTGGTATTGTTGATGCATGGCTACGGCAGCATTGGTTCGAACAACTGGGGACAGCTGTTCCTTTGCGGCCTATTTGCACACAATCCGAATGTTGATTTGGACAATGTCTTCATTTTGGCGCCGCAATGCCCTGCCGACGGAACATGGATCGAAATTACGGCTGATGAGAAATGGTTGGGCGTGGACTATACGATGAGCAAGGAGCCCGTCGCCCCCATGAAAGTCGCCATGGAGATTTTGAATCATGTCATTGCGTCGTATCCAATTGATAGAAAGCGTCTTTATGTTGGCGGCAATTCCATGGGCGGTTTCGCGACATGGGATATTTTGGCCCGTCATCCGAAAATGTTTGCCGCCGCGTTTCCAATCTGCGGCGGTGGCGATCCTGCGCAAGCCGCCGCCATCGCCACGACGCCTATTTGGACGTTCCATGGCGACGCTGATACGACGGTGCTGCCGGAAGCGACACGGCGGATGGTGCGTGCTCTGAAGGAACTCAAAGCGGATGTGACGCTGACGGAATTTCCAGGCGTCGGTCACGATTCATGGACGCCTGCTTTGACGAAGCCTGAATTCGCCGAATGGCTGTTTGCGCATTCGCTTTGACGGGAGTCACTTAGTAACGACGAATGTGACGGACGAAGGGCTGGCCATGTCATTCGGATCAACGGCCCGGATGACATGGCGGCCAGGCGTGAACGACCGCTTTTCAAACGGCGATTTTTCGCCGATAAAATCGTTGTCAACAAACCACAAGACTGGTGAGATCGATGCCCGCAGGCGAAGCTTTGCCGTACCGTCGCCATCGGCGACATAATGCTCTGGTTGCGGTGAAAGAATGGTGATAGGCGGCTTTTTGGCGAAGACGCCGCATTGGTCGCATGGCCGGAGAGGGACGGATTGAAGAGTCGTTCCCGTGAACTGCTTCAGACAGGACGGCGTCGCCGCAAGTCCGGATTTTGCACAGAGTTGTCGCAACGGTAGCAGGGCGGACGAATCCGGCCAGGGGGATGGCGCGGAATTACGATAGATAGCGTTGAAAATATCGACTAGCGCAGGAGCGGCCGCCGATGCTCCGACGAGAGCGGCCGCAGGCCGTCCGTTTTTGTTGCCGAACCATACGCCCAGCGTGTAATCCGCCGTGTAACCGAAGCACCATGCGTCGTGGTTTCCATTGGAAGTTCCTGTTTTCCAAGCAATTCCGATGGAGACATCGCCTGCCAACCGTCGCATGGAGAGGATTTTCGTGACCATCGCGCAGGCATCCGGTGTGAAGATGCGTTCAGGCTGAATAGAAGACGCGGTAGTGGTTGTCAAAAAAGTCGCTGGTGTGAAAAGACCGCCGTTTGGAATGACAGCGTAGCCTTGCGCAAGGTCGAGAAGGGAATGACCCATCGTGCCTAAAGCAATAGAAAGGCCATGCTTTTTCATGAGATCTCCTTTAGAATCGTCCATTGGCATGGTCAACCGAAGCGATGCGAACATGTCAACAACGCGTTCAGGAGTCAATTCAGCAACAAGACGCACGGCTGGCGTGTTCAACGACATGGAGAGCGCCTCCGCAATGCGTAATTTTTGGTTGAAACGTCCATCGTAATTCGTTGGGGCGTAATCACCGTAGCGAACAGGTGTGTCTTTGATGATCGTGTCCATGACGGCTAGCCCTGCGTCAAAAGCCTCCAGATAGATGAACGGCTTGAGCGTGGAACCCGCGCTACGAGTGGCGGTTGCGGCGTTTACCTGGCCGTTGAGCGGATCGTTGTAGTTCAGCGTGCCGACGAATGAGATGATTTGACGTGTCTTGTTGTCGATAAGAACAGCCGCGCCATCATGGACACTTGGCAACTGTTGAACATGTTGCGACAATGCATGCTGGATACGTTCTGTGAATTCGACATCGATGGCGCATTTGACGTCGAAAGCATTGCGTGCTTCACGGCGGGCCATCGTGAAATAATGGCGATGGCTTGGGCGGGAGTATGCACGCAAAGCGGACGGATAACGGAAGTCACGTAGCCGCAATGGTTCGTTTTCATAGATTTCCTGCGCCATGCCCGGTTTGAGGAAACCGTTGCGTTCCATGAGTTTGAGAACAAGCTTCTGCCGTTTTCGGGCTTGTTCTGGATGCCGATCTGGCCGATAGGCGTTGGGGCGTTGCGGAAGTCCGCACAAAAGCGATGCTTCTGCACGGTTCAATGACTTCGCGTCCAATCCAAAATAATAAATGGCGGCGGCTTGAATGCCATGGATTTTTCCGCCGAAAGGAATTCGGTTGAGATATTCCGTGAGAATTTCACGTTTGGAATGGAGCTTTTCCATTTTACGCGCTTCGGCGGCTTGGATGAATTTGGTCTTGAAGGAGCGCTTTCTCGGACGTGCGATGGAAACGAGTTGCATGGAAATGGTCGAAGCGCCGGAAATGATGCGGCGGCTTGTGAGATTTTGCCATGCTGCACGAATAACGGCTTGAAGATCAACACCATTGTGTTCGTAGAAATGCGCGTCTTCCGCGGCGAGAATGACGTCGATGGCTTCTTGGGAGATTTGCTCCAATGGGATATCAAAACGCCATTGATAGTCATAGGTGCGTTCGATATGGAGGAGCTTTCCCTGTCGGTCATAGTAGGAACGGCAGGGAGTCTGTTTTTTCAGGTCCACGAATGGATCAGAACAGAAGGAAGGCGCGAGCAACCACGCCGTCCAAGCGGCGCCGCAAAAAATAGCGGCGACCGCACAGACAGCTATGATGGTCCATAGGCGTTTTCTGTTCTTGATTTTCACAGAGATTATTCGACTTCAAAAATGGAATCTGTCGTGAAAACCGCCTTGAGATCAGGGGCATACATGGCTTCGACCAACGACGGCGGCGTGACGTATTTACCACGCGTGACGGCACGGGCCTGATAGGTGATGACGGCGATGCCGTTTTCACGGAGATCACCGAAAAGCAGATAGCGGTCATCCCTGCGTTCGATGTACTTAGGGCTGAGGATGCCGTAAGGCTTGGCCTGTTCGTCCGACAGAGCGGCGGCGCGTGTGACCAGCGTGGGATCTTCGATTTCCATGCCACCGGGCAGGACGTCCGCGAAGACCAAGTTCGGGATGTCGCTCAAGGATTCGATTGTGATTTTGACGGTGATGAGATCACCTTGCTTGAAGGTCGTGGCAGGCGCGCCAGTCTTGTCAAGATACTCGCGGGTGAGCTTCATGACGCCGCTTTGCGTTGGCGGTACGGTTTTCGGGGTACCATCGATGTGTTGCTGGAGGAAAAGCGTGTTCGTTCCCGTGTTCGTGATAGTGATGGTGTGATTGGGCAACAAGTCCCATTTGTTAATTTTTGCAGCGTCGATGGCGACAGGCTCCTTCTGGTCGGCCTGGAAAGTCGCCGCGCTGTTGCCGTCGATTTTGAAATGGGCGGCGTATTTGGCGAGGGCGCCGGTTCCCCATGCGTTGGCTTGCGTCGTGCCCCAAGCATAGCCGTCTTTGCGGATGGCCTTGCGGAGTTGAAGCGCGAGATCCAGAGCGGCGGGATTGTCGGGAGCGATATCCATGATGATGGAAAGGGTCATGCCGAAACGCGCGGCTTGGGACATTAGATCATGGGGGGCGTCCTCTTCATACCAGACACGCGCTTCGATGGCTTTGTTGAAGCGGTCCATGGCCTTGGCAGCATGACCGCCTTTGATGAGGGCGGCGGCGGCCAAGAAAGCCGCGTAGTCGTTTTCCGGCGTCTTCAGGATGTTTTCAGCGATATTCCGATGGGAACTCTGCTTTGCGAGCGCTAGAACATAGGAGCAATATGCACGGAGAGCCCGCGGATTTTTGCGATCGTCTGCGACTTTGTGAAGGAACTGACAGGACTTCTTCATGGATTTGGTGTTGACGGGAATGTCACGGAGGGCCGCTTCTGCCAAGAAATGCGTTGCGTAGATGGAAGCGACGAGATGGGTTCCACGATGTTCGGGCCAGAGGGAGAAGGAGCCGTCCGGCAGGGCCATCGTCATGATCCTGTCACGTGCGGCGAAGAGCTTACTGCGATGTCCTTCCACGCTGTCGGCTGAGATGATGCCTGTCTTGACAAGAGCATCTAACTGCAAGAATGGGAAGGCCTTGGATGTGGTCTGTTCCAAGCAGCCGTATGGATAGCTGTTGAGCCATGCGAGGCTTTCCTCCAGACCGCAGGCGGGGGAGGACGTGGTGGTCACGTAGCTATGGATGGAGCTGGCGAACCATTCATCTGGATCACAGAGGAAGGTTTTGGATTCATTGGGTTGAAGCGTGAAGTTGCGGGTGACGGCCATGCCTGGATTACCGCTGCGGATGGTGAGCGGCAGCTCGTTATGTTTGGTGAATTCACCCATTTTCAGCGTGCTTTTGACAACGCAATCCTTGAAGACATCTTGTGCCTTGACCAGAAGGGTGACGGTCTTGGAGCTGTTGGAATCGATGGTCTGTGTGAAAGTCGTATCCGCATCTGTCTTGAGTTCAGGCGGAAGGGTAACGGTAAAGGAGCAATCGCCAGTGGGCAGGTCATGGTTGAACAGCGTGAAGGTATAGAGGAATTCATCGCCCGGTGCGACAGCGCGTGGGCCGGATGGCATGATGCTGATGGCGTCACGCACGATAAAGGATGTGTCGGCGGAACCAACTCCTTTTGTGGCGGAACAAACCGCCATAAGACGCATGGCACCCAGATGTTCCGGAATGTGGATGGTGGTTTCCACAGTCCCGTTTTCCGATAGTTCGATGGGATCCAGAACGACGATGGCCGGCTTCTTGGCGGTGATTGGCGTGATGACACGGGCAAGGCCGCCGCCGCCGATCTTTCCATCGTCGGAAATCCGGATGTCCGGGAAGATGTTGCTGTAGCTGTCATAGAAATTAGGCATGAAGAAACGCTGACCATGGAAGAAATCGAAAATATCAGGTGTGTGGAAATCCGTCAAGGCAAGAATGCCTTCATCGACGGCGAAAAGATGGATGAGGCCGGAAGCGGGTTTGCCATCTTTGTTTGTGACTTTGGCTTTGATGACAATGTCGGTTTCAGGGCGTGCCACGTCTGGTGCGTCCAGCTTGATGTCCAACTGTCTGGCGGATTGGTCGATGTTCAACGCCAGAAGGCCAAACATGCGATCGATATTCGTTCCATGGTGGCTGACGACGGTCACTGCGGCGTAGTAGGTCTCTGTGGTCATTGCGGCTGGAATTTCGACGGTGAAAGTGTTGTCACCAGCTTTGACCGCCGTTATCTTCTGCGTGCCGATGCCGTCTTCGCCGCAAACGATGAAGGCATTGCCGTCGCCATTCGCTTTGAAGGTGACGGTGGCTTTTTCACCAGGCATGTAGATCTCTTTGTCGGTCGAGAATGAAAGAACGGATGGATTGGCAGTTCTGGCGCCGCCGTCGCCCCACCAGTAGTAAAATTCAAGACGAGTCTGGATGTTGTCTCCACACGTGGCTACAAGTTCATAGCTTCCATGGTATCTGATGTCAAACGGAATGACACCTTTTGTTTCCGTCAAGTCGATGGTCTTCGGCTCGCCGACAGGCAGGGAGGTTTTTGTCCATTCGTAGCGGAGTTGTCCGTAACCGGTTTTCTTCATGGTATAGTCCCAGTCGCATTTATAGAGCTTGAACGTGACGGGAGCGGACAATGGTGTCACAGGCTTATCCTTCTCATAAGAAAGGACTTCATAGGCGATTTCGACTTTGTTTTCGGTGGTTATCTGATTCTTGCGGAGGCCGAGGAACTGCTCGCTTGGCAGGGAGATGACGGTTGCATGGCCCGTGACGGCACGTCCGCCAGGCTCATTGACGGATGCATCCGCAATGAGCGTAACTGGTGAATAAGATATGCCGTTCATGGAGTTGAAACCGTTGAAGGCGATGGTGTCTTCGCCATTGAAATTTTCGTTTTCGCTGACGAACGCCTCGCCCGGCAGGAAGGCTGAATCATCGCCAACGGTGTATTTGTTCCAATGCGCAGGCGGCTTGGCCAGCGATGTTCTCACGCGGAACGAACTCTTGCCGTTGGAGACATCTGTTCCAAAGTAGTATTTGCCATTGACTTTGAAATTCACAGTGTCGGAGTGAAGGCCGACGACGCGATCCGGCGTGACGGAGACTTTGATGCGGTCGGGCACGTAAGTGGCGACGCTGAAGTCAGTTTCGCCCCAGACGACGTTTTTCTCCGGCCCGATTTTGACATCATAGGAACCTGTGTAGGCATCCTGCGGGATGGACAGCTTGTAGGAGACGAAGCCGTATTTGTCCGTGTTTAGCTTGACGGGGGCCGATTCGTTGCCGTTGGGGTCGCAGATGGTGAACACTACGGGCGCATTCGCCACAGTCGGAAGGTTAATCTTGTCCTTGTCGTTGCGGATGAAGGCGGAAATGGTCATGGTTTCCCCCGGGCGGGCTACACCGCGCTCCGTGTAAACAAATGCGATTGGGCCATTATTAAATTTTTGTCCTTGATTGTTGAAGACAGAAAGATCATGGGCGTTGTATGTCATATAAAGGAAAGTAAAGTCCTCTCCTTTTTCCGCTGTCACGACGTTGATTGAATCGTTGTCTTTATGATATTCCGGCAGATATTCAAGAATCGCCTTGCCTTCCTGATCCGTCTTGCCTTCGCCGACGAGACGGTTGTTCCGTGAATACAGTTTGATGACGGCGTCCGCGATTGGAGAGGAATCCTTTAGGCTACGGACGAAGAAGGAGGCGCGTTCATTTTGATCGTCCGCCGCGCCTATGATCGTCATGTCCGAGAGGACCAGATAGCACCTTGCGGAGCTACTGTCTTCTTTTTCTGCGTCTTGTCCGTAGAACGAAAGGCGGTAGATGCCATTCGTTCGTTTCGGCAGCACTTTGGCGAGATCAAAGGCATAGTTGATACGTGTGTTTGCTGGTGTTTTGAGATTAAGTTCCAAGTTGCTGATCTGTTCCGAGCGATAGTAATTTTCGTCGCTGTTGTAATCATAAGGAATGATATTGTCGTTGTATATCTTGTCCAGCGTGACCTCCAAATAGCGAATATTTACAAGAGAGAGAGGGATGGTGAAATTCTGCCGGGAAGCAGGGAAGAAGGGACCATCGGAAAGTATTCTGACAGAGGGTTCCATGTTTTCAGTCCTGAATGAGAAGACTTGATCCTTCAGCAAAACTTTTCCGTCGCGACTGCGGAGACCAGCCTTCAATGTAATAACGTAATCTGTGTGCGGTTTCAAATCCGCGCTGACACGCCAGGTCCCCCATGGGTTGGCTGATTCGATTTTGGCGTTTGCTTCTGGCGTGATGGTGAAAGCTGATGGATCCTCTGGCGGCAGAACGCGTCTATTTGCGTTGAAATACAGATTCATCCCACCCAAGTCGTTGTCTGGATACACGCTTCGCAAAAGAAGCGATTCAGGCTGTTGGTCGCCGTGTAACAGCGACGATGATGCCATCATGGAAAGGCAGATGACGGCGATGACGGACAGGCAATGGCCCCACTTCATGGTTTTCATGTTTGTTTTTTCTCCCTTGCTCGGTTTATGATCGCTTGGAAACTTGTGTCCCCAAAAGTTATAAACAGCACAAATGTGCAAATATGGCAATTTAGTGCAAAGATATGATTTGTTATGAAAAATATCCATGTTATGAGAGATCATTTTTCAAAACAAAATTCCACCTCCGTACAATTTTGTCTGTAACCCTTACAACGCGTATATGTCTCCTAATATTTGAGTATTTATTATTTTTTTATAAAAGTTTTTCTCAAAGAATGTTTTGTTCTGTTTAGATGAATATCAAATAATTCTTAGGAAGTAATAAGAAATCATAGAAAATCATAAAAAGTCATAAAATGAAATCATAAAATTGCAATTTTGAAAAATGGTGTTATAGTTCTAATTAAATGAATATTTATTGATAACAAATGGAGCAAAGAAGACATGACATATCAAGCCGTGGAAAAGATACGGGAGGAATTTCGAGTCTGCCCATCACTGGGGCCGTTGCTATTGATCGGTCTGGGTGTCATGGGTGGCGTGTGCGGATTTAGCTGGCGTGGCTGGCTGGGGCTTGTTCATGCTTCATTCTGGGTGTCTTGGTTGCATGGAGGACGACGGTTGTGGATGTCGTGGATGTTGTTTGTGTTTGGAACATGGTGGGGGCTTCGGGCCATTGGGATTCCATCTGATTCATATATTCGTCTGATGGGACGGGAGGAATGCCGTGTCCATTGCCGTGGCATGGTGGTGGGATGTCCATTGCCTGGCGGACCATTTGATTTTTCCGTGTATGGCATGAAAGTGGGTGATGGTTGGAAAAAATGTTCTGGTGTTGTCCGTTTGCGGGCGAAAGAGTCATTCACCTATGGTGACAAGCTTGAAGTGACAGGAAGCATGATTTATCCTGAGGCCGGTTTTCAGCGTCGTCATCTAAGGACATTGGGCATGCGGCATGAATTGGAATGCGAGACGGTTGAATTGCTTGCTCAAGCATCGGGATGGCGTAAGGTATGGGCATGTTTTTTGAATTTTCGTGGAAAGTTGTCGGATGGTTTGACGGAAGGATTCCGTTCGTCTCGTTTGGGAGGGCTGTATCTTGCCATGGCCATGGGGCGTCGTGATTTGTTTCCGCAGGCCGAACGGGAGTTATTTGTGAAATCTGCCACAATCCATGTGTTCGCCATTTCTGGTCTGCATGTGAACTGTCTGATGTTGGCGACTTGCCTGATGCTTCGGACGACGTTTCTCGGAAAACGTGCCGTCAGACTGATGGCATTACCAGTCATTATATTGTATGTATTTCTGACGGGGCCGGGCCCTTCTTCCATGAGGGCCGTGTTGATGTTGTGTGGCGGTACATTAGCGTTGTGCATGCTACGACGTGGAAACGACCGTCATGTTCTCTGCCTTTCAGCATTGCTGTTGCTGTTGCTCAATCCTCTTTATCTTCATCATATAGGATTTCAGTTCTCATTTCTGATTGTCGGCGTGTTAGTTTATGGCCGTCCTATGCAAGGGGGAATGGAACGTGTGATGACGGAACGATGGCGGTGGCGTCTTCGAACGGAAGGGCGAATGGCATTGTTCCGCTTGATGAAACACACTCTTGGTGCCATGGCTTCATGTTGTTTGGCATGGGTGGGATGCTTGGCATTGACACTTCATGTCAATCGGCTGATGCCGTTAGGGGCTTTGGCCGTCAATCTTGTTGTCCAACCACTGGCTGCCATGTTAGTGGAGGGGGCAGTTCCAAAAATTATGCTTTCATGCATTTGGAAACAAGCCTCTTGCTGGATGGGACGTGTGTTGGAAATCTCCATGGCATGCGCAGTGAAGTTGGCTGAATGGGGAGCGCAGGACGGAATGTGTCGCGAAGGTGTCGGCATCCCGTTTGAACGGACGTGTGTATATGTCCTGTTGTTTGCCATCTTGTTCACAAGGCATGTCGGGAAGGTTTTGAAAGTGGGGATGCTTGTTGGAATGGTGTTGATTATCGTGACGGGATTTTGGGAACGGCAGGAAAAGACTTCCGGGTTTATGTTGTTTCGTGCCTCCTCTGGTAGCCGGACATGTCTTGTCATGTTGGATCGCGGATGGGACAGGTCATTTGTCTTGGTACCCGGTTGTAGAGAATCGGCAAAAGTGGCGACTCAATGGCTGAAACAGAATGGCGTGACGATGGTGGATGGTTTGTTCATGACTGGCGGTGTGATGTGCAAAGGAGCACAGGAATGGATGCGGAAAATGTCTGTGCAATCCATTGTTGCGGATGACGAGTTGCGGCGATCATGGGAAGTGTCTCGGTTGGCGGCTTCCGGAATTCATCTCGTCCATTGGCAAATGAATTTGAATATGGAATATGAATATTGTCATAATGGACGGATTTGGAAAATGTCGGAGGGGCATGGTGAGACTCGCCTGTGTTATGATGGTGGAAAAGGCGGGTTACGTTTTTATTATTATGAAAAAGAAAATGGTTTGGCATTACTGTCCTTCATCGGCTCTGATTACGCGGGAAATGCTGTTTTGAAGCCTGGTCTTCCTGATAGGAACATCCTCTTGTCTTTCAAATGATGGAGACAATATGGCAAATAATTGGACAGAAATGGACAAAAATGGACGAAAAAATAAAAAAATCAAAAATAATTGCTCCATTGATTTGCAAAAGCTGAAATCTGTGGTAATTTAATCATCCGTCGCGCCTCTTATGGCGTGACGAAAACGGCGGGACAGCCCGCCGGCTCTTTGGAAACCGAGCAGCGCAATATGAGCGAACATGATTTTTTTGATGGAAGGGTTCCCCATGCGAGGCATGGGGCTCCTCCCCGATAAAATCCTTTAACTGATTAATTATTGAATCGACAGGATGGCGGCGCTTGTCGCCGCCGTTTGGACTTTTCAGAGATGGAGAGTTTGATCCTGGCTCAGAATGAACGCTGGCGGCATGGATTAGGCATGCAAGTCGAACGGGGCCCTTCGGGGCCCAGTGGCGGAAGGGTGAGTAACACGTGAGCAACCCGCCCCCAAGGCCGGAACAAGCGCTGGAAACGGCGTCTGAAACCGGATGAGGACCTCCACCGCATGGTGGGGCGTCCAAATATTCATACCCTGGGGATGGGCTCGCGGCCCATTAGCTTGTCGGCGGGGCGACGGCCCACCGAGGCGACGACGGGTAGGTGGTCTGAGAGGATGGTCACCCACACTGGGACTGAGACACTGCCCAGACTCCTGCGGGAGGCTGCAGTCGAGAATCTTCCGCAATGGGCGCAAGCCTGACGGAGCGATGCCGCGTGAGGGACGGAGGCCTTCGGGTCGTGAACCTCTGTCGCCCGGGACGATGATGACGGTACCGGGAAAGGAAGCCACGGCTAACCACGTGCCAGCAGCCGCGGTAACACGTGGGTGGCGAGCGTTATTCGGATTCACTGGGCGTAAAGGGTCCGCAGGGGGCCCGGCGCGCCCGCCGTGAAACGCCAAGGCCCAACCTTGGCCCTGCGGCGGGTACGGCCGGGCTTGAGCGCGCGATGGGCAGACGGAACTCCGGGTGTAGCGGTGGAATGCGTGGATATCCGGAAGAACACCGACGGCGAAGGCGGTCTGCTGGCGCGCGACTGACCCTCAGGGACGAGAGCGTGGGTAGCGAACAGGATTAGATACCCTGGTAGTCCACGCCGTAAACGTTGTGTGCCAGGCGTGCCCCGGTCGGCCCGGAGCGCGTCCAAGCCAACGCGGTAAGCACACCGCCTGGGGACTACGGCCGCAAGGCTAAAACTCAAAGGAATTGACGGGGGCCCGCACAAGCGGTGGAGCATGTTGCTTAATTCGAGGCAACGCGAAGAACCTTACCCAGGCTCGACATCGGAGGCACCGCCCTGAAAGGGGCGTTCCCCGCAAGGGGCCTCCAGACAGATGCTGCATGGCTGTCGTCAGCTCGTGCCGTGAGGTGTTCGGTTAAGTCCGGCAACGAGCGCAACCCATGCCGCCAGTTACCATCGGGTGAAGCCGGGGACTCTGGCGGGACCGCCCGTGTCAAGCGGGAGGAAGGCGTGGACGACGTCAAGTCCGTATGGCTCCTACGCCTGGGGCCGCAAACGTGCTACAATGGCGGGTACAGAGCGCAGCGGGTCCGCGAGGCCCCGCGAACCGCGAAAGCCCGCCCCAGTTCGGATTGCAGCCTGCAACTCGGCTGCATGAAGCCGGAATCGCTAGTAAAGGGGCATCAGCCACGGCCCCTTGAATACGTTCCCGGGCCTTGTACACACCGCCCGTCACATCATGGGAGCCGACCATACCCGAAGGCGCCGGGCCGACCCGCGAGGGGGGCAGTCGACGAAGGTAGGGCCGGTGACTGGGATGAAGTCGTAACAAGGTAGCCGTTGGGGAACCAGCGGCTGGATCACCTCCTTTTTAAGGACAGCCCGGCAAGTTCCGGGCGAGGCCGATGCTCGTCCATATTGCGCCGCCTGGTTCCCAAGGGGTGAAATCCCTCTGGGAAGCTCTTTGACAACCGGAAGCGAAAGATAGAATTAAGACTTTGAAGGTAAATAGAATGCAGAAGGGGGAGCCCGCGCCCGCTCGGCGCAGGGCTTCCCGCAGGGGCATCGGAAGTCCGGAGGCGCGGCCGCGCGAACAGGTTTTGCGGCCAAGCTTTTCGGGCGCATGACGGATGCCTTGGCAGCGGATGGCGACGAAGGACGCGGCAAGCGGCGATATTCCACGGCGAGGCGCAGGCGGCCCGTGACCCGTGGGTCTCCGAATGGGGCAACCCCGCAGGGCGATCCCTGCGACCCCGGCCTGAATGAAATAGGGCCGGGGGGCGACACCGGGGGAAGTGAAACATCTCAGTACCCCGAGGAAGAGAAATCAAACGAGATTCCGCCAGTAGCGGCGAGCGAACGCGGACGAGCCCAAACCGGGGGATTCATCCCCCGGGGTTGTAGGATCCGGCAAGGGATCCGGCGGACGGCAGCGCAGGCGCCTGGAAAGGCGCGCCAAAGAGGGTGACAGCCCCGTGCGCGAAACCGTCCCGCCGGCGGGCCGGACACCTGAGTAGGGCGGGACACGTGAAACCCCGTCCGAACCCGGGGGGCCCACCCCCCAAGGCTGAACACAAGCCGCTGACCGATAGCGCACGAGTACCGTGAGGGAAAGGTGAAAAGAACCCTTTCGAAGGGAGTGAAACAGACCCTGAAATCATGCGCCCCCAGACTGCAGGAGCACGTATGTGTGACTGCATGCCTTTTGCATAATGAGCCTGCGAGTCGCCCTGCGCGGCGAGGTTAAGCCGGAAGGCGGAGCCGAAGCGAAAGCGAGTGCGAAGAGCGCGCCGAGTCGCGCGGGGCGGACCCGAAGCCGGGTGATCTATCCGCGGTCAGGCCGAACCCCCGGTAACGCGGGGCGGAGGGCCGAACCAGTTCATGTTGAAAAATGTTTGGATGAACTGCGGATGGGGGTGAAAGGCCAATCAAACCCGGTGATAGCTGGTTCTCTCCGAAATAGCTTTGGGGCTAGCCCGCGCGGTTCTACGCGGCGGGGGTAGAGCTACCGGTTGACCGAGGGGCCCTTTCCGGGCTGCCGACGTCGGCCGAACTCCGAATACCGCCGCGCGTACGCGCGGAGTCAGACGGCGGGGGATAAGCTCCGTCGTCGAAAGGGGAACAGCCCGGACCGCCGATTAAGGCCCCTGATAGCGCCCTTAGTGGATTGTAAGGATGCGGGGCCGCGCAGACAGCCAGGATGTTGGCTCAGAGGCAGCCACCATTTGAAGACCGCGTAACAGCCCACTGGCCGAGTGTCCCCGCGCCGAAAATGATCGGGACTGAAGGGCGCAGCCGAAATCGCGGGATCGAATTTCGATCGGTAGGAGAGCGACGCCGCCCGGGCGAAGCGGGAGCGGAAGCGACCGTGGACGGGCGGCGTGCGACCATGCAGGCATGAGTAGCGACAAGGGCGGCGCGAATCCGCCCCACCGAAAGTCCGAGGTTTCCCGGGCCAGGTTCGTCCCCCCGGGGTCAGTCGGCCCCTAAGGCCAGGCCGCGAGGCGTAGCCGACGGAGAGCTGGCGAACATTCCAGCACCCGGGCGTCTTTCGCAGGACCGAGCGGGCCCGGAGGCGCGCGCCTTACTGGATTGGCGTGCCGCAGGGCGGAGCGCCGGGGCGACCCGGCGCGAAGGCGCCCGAGGCGCCCGCCGAGAAAAGGGTCCTGGGTTACAGGCGTCCGGACCGTACCGCAAACCGACACAGGTGGACGGGTCGAGTAGACCGAGGTGCGCGGGAGAAACCACGTCAAGGAACTCGGCAAAACCGCCCCGTAACTTCGGGAGAAGGGGCGCTCCGCCGTCGAGGGCAACCGAGGCCGGCGGAGCCGCAGCGAAGAGGCCCAGGCGACTGTTTAGCAAAAACACAGCACTCTGCCAAATCCCAAGATGACGCATAGGGTGTGACACGTGACCAATGCCGAAAGGTCAAGCGGAGGCGTCAGCCGCAAGGCGAAGCGCGGAGGCGAAGCCCCGGTGAATGTCGGCCGTAACTATAACGGTCCTAAGGTAGCGAAATTCCTTGTCGGGCAAGTTCCGACCTGCACGAATCGTGTAACGATCTGGGCGCTGTCTCGACGTGGATCCCGGCGAAGTTGTAGCTCCGGTGAAAATGCCGGACACCTGCGGAAGGACGGAAAGACCCCATGAACCTTCACTGTAGCCTGACATTGGCATCCGGTCGCCCGCGCGCAGAATAGGTGGGAGGCTTCGAACCGGCGGCTCCGGCCGCCGGGGAGCCTTCAGTGAGATACCACCCCCGGGCGTCTGGCTGTCTAACCGCGGGCCCCTGGACCGGGGCGCGGGACCGTGTCAGGCGGTCAGTTTGACTGGGGCGGTTTCCTCCCAAAAGATAACGGAGGAGCTCGAAGTCCGGCTCAGCGCGTTTGGCAATCGCGCGTCGAGTGCAAGGGCACAAGCCGGGCTCACTGCGAGACCGACGGGTCGGGCAGCCGCGAAAGCGGGACCTAGTGATCCAGCGGCGGAACGTGGCATCGCCGTTGCTCATCGGACAAAAGGTACTCTGGGGATAACAGGCTGATCGCGCCCAAGCGTCCACAGCGACGGCGCGGTTTGGCACCTCGATGTCGGCTCATCACATCCTGGGGCTGAAGCAGGTCCCAAGGGTTCGGCTGTTCGCCGATTAAAGTGTTACGCGAGCTGGGTTCAGAACGTCGTGAGACAGTTCGGTCCTTATCCTCCGCAGGCGAAGGATGGTTGACGGGAGCGTCCCCTAGTACGAGAGGACCGGGGACGGGCGGCCTCTGGTGCGCCGGTTGTCAAGCCTATTGGCACGGCCGGGTAGCCACGCCGCGACGGGATAAGCGCTGAAAGCATCTAAGCGCCAAGCCTCCCCGGAGACTGACCATCCCCGACGCAAGTCCTGAAGGCCCCCGGGAGACTACCGGGTTGACAGGCCCCAGGCGCAAGCGTGGCGACACGCTCAGCCGAGGGGTTCTGATAGGCCGTGAGGCTTGTCCGCTGCCCCCCGCCGCGACGTCCGCGAGAGCGGGCGCGGGGCGGGGAGCGTTGAAGCAGGCGGGCGCGGGCGTTGGCGCCCTGCCGGACATGGCTGGCCTTCCGTGTGTTTTCCTGCCGAAACCCTTTGGTTGGCGGCCCTTGCTGGGCTGAAACACCCGTTCCCATCCCGAACACGGCCGTTAAGAGCCCCCGCGGCGATGATACTGCGCTCAGGAGCGCGGGAAAGTAGCGCGCTGCCAACCTCCTTTTCAACAGCCCCCTGCGACCTGGTCGCGCGGGGCTTTTTCGCTTGCGAAAAAGCCCCGCGGGCGATGCGCGCGCCCGGGATGCGGCAGTCGCCGCACCCCAGGGACCTGGCACTCCAGGCTCCATGGTGCTTGAAACCCCGGCCGCGCAAAGCCCCCAGGCCTGCCAGCCTCAGGCGTGCAATCGTCGTCCTGAAAGCGCGCTCCTTCAGAGCGCGCGCATTGCTTTTGGGCGTTGCCCGCGCCGTAAGGCGCGGGCAACGCCCATGCTATCACGGTGCGGGCAACGCCCATGCTACCATGGTGCGGAGAAAACCCAGGTGAGTTTTTTCGCAAGGACAGTCTTTATTTTGTCATTTCAAGCATTATATTGAATAGGTAAGGGAGGCGGTTTCTTCAGGTGCTGAGCATCTGGGTTACAAAACAGAATTGCCAATGAAAAGACAGGAAATTGCAGGAATATTATGTTTAGGGCTGACAGCCTTGATTTGGGGAACGGCGTTTGTCGCCCAGAAGAGCGGTCTGGATTATCTGGGGCCGTTTACATTCAATGGTGTGCGAAGTTTAATAGGCGGGTTGGCACTGCTGCCGAGCATTGTGCTGATTGACATTATCAACGGGCAGAGACCATCGCTGTTGGGGAGTTGTGGGAGTGGGGAGAGGCGACTGGCCTTGATAAAAGGCGGGGTGTATTGCGGAATAATCCTCGGAATCGCAAGTTCCTTGCAGCAGTATGGCATCAAATATACCAGCGTTGGCAAAGCGGGGTTTATTACGACACTCTACATCATCATTGTTCCTCTGCTGGGTGTGTTTTTCCGCAGGAAGGTGGGGATAGTGATGTGGTTTTGTTCGGTGTTGGCCATCTTTGGGATGTACCTCTTGTGTTTCAGAGGCGGGGGAAGCTTGAATGTCGGCGATGGGCTTGTTTTCCTCTGCTCCATCGTTTTTTCCCTACATATACTTGTGGTGGATCGGTTTGCGCCGCATGCGGATGGGGTTCGCATGTCCTGCATCCAGTTCTGGGTTGCGGGGGTGATAGCCATGGGGTGCGCATTGCTCTTCGCGAAAGTGGTGT
>JAEEGI010011114.1_pt1 | contig 19481 bp, 15 predicted proteins | sample 8958751 | NCBI WGS metagenome assembly JAEEGI01 (sample SAMN16246545, study PRJNA631951) | gut metagenome | biome: gut microbiome; feature: rumen; material: KS-attached | host: Bos | place: Iran: Karaj | collected 2018-10 | reverse complement strand
TTCTTTAAAAATATGCAAAATGGAAAGGGCTTGGCGGCGATATTACGAATAAAGTAGTATCTTTGTCACAATAAATAGCACAAAATGAGAAAAAGCTTGCTCATATCGCTGATGTTGTTCCCGTTGCTGCTGAGCAGCTGCTTCACAGGTGTGGAGGGCACCAAGAAGGTGACTGATAAAGACGTTGCCAAGGTGCTTCAGCAACCCTCAGGTGATTCGCACACTGAGCAGCAACTGTTGCAACTCACACGGGCCGACTCGGTGGCGACGTGGCCAGTGGGTAAGCGTTTCTTTGTGTGCGACGATCAGGCTCGGCTCATGTTCCTGCCCAGTGCCGAGTATAGCACCGACACGTTGCGATTGGGCGGCAAGAGTGTGAGTTATGCGGGCTACACCACCGGCAGCCTGCTCGACAATAACAGTCTGGTGACCTTGCAGTTTACCGATGGCGTTCACACCTACAGTTACCGCACCGGCAAGGAACTTGCCGACCTGCATCCCGGTTACAGCATTCCCTTTTTCATCGACGAGGATGTGGTGAACCGGGCTCGACAGCAACTGGATGGGAAAACATTTTACATCAAGACGCGCATCTGGTACGAACCCGAAAATGAAGTGATGAAAGACGGTCGCCAGTTCATTCCTGTGAAAATCGTGAAGGTTGAGCCAGGCAACAAGGTGTATGCACTGAAGTTGACCTTCGAGGCACAGGACAATGGCGAGCAAGCCATGGTGTGGATCGCCGACGACACAAAGGCGCTTCGCCAGCGCAGTTTCGATGCCTTGTTCTCGGTCGCCGATGTGCGCAAGAACTATCCTCACATCACTGCCGATGTCTGGGAACACATTGTGCATGGCACAGTGCAGGTCGATATGACCAAGGAGGAATGCCAGCTGTCGTTGGGTGCTCCTAAAAGCATCAACCGGTTGCCTAACCAGAACGGACTCAGGGAGTACTGGTACTATGATGGTGGTGTTTACCTCTATTTTGAAGACGGACTATTGAAGACCTTCAGGAAGTGAAAAATATGCTTGAGATAGAATTTTTGGGAACGGGAACATCGACGGGCGTCCCTCAAATCAGGTGTGACTGCCATGTGTGCCAGTCGGCCGACCCGCATGACAAGCGCTTGCGTGCCAGCGCCATCGTGCGCTACAAAGGAAAACGGCTACTGCTCGACTGCGGTCCCGATTTTCGCCAGCAGATGCTCACGGCAAGCAACAACGACCTCGATGCCCTGCTCATTACCCACATCCACTACGACCATGTGGGCGGCATCGACGATCTGCGTGCCTACTGCATAGATGGCGATTTCCCCATATATGCCCGTCAGGATGTGATCGACGACCTCAAGGCACGGTTGCCTTACTGTTTTGCCGAACATCTTTATATGGGCGTGCCACGGTTGGCAGTGACGCCTATTGAGGAAAATGTGCCGTTCAGCATAGGCGATGTGGAAATCCTGCCCTTGTCGGTCATGCACTACAAGTTACCAATTCTGGGCTTCAAGATAGGTCCGCTGGCCTATATCACCGACTGCAAGACCATCGATGACCGTGTGGTGGAGCAATTGCGTCATATGCCGCTACTGGTAATCAATGCCCTGCGTCAGCGCGAGCATTTGTCGCACATGTCGCTCAGCGAGACGCTCGCCGTGGTTGAGAAGATTCAACCGGGTCGCGCCATTCTCATCCACATGAGTCACGATATGGGCCAGCATGCCGAGGTGAACAAGCGTTTGCCCGCTGGCGTCGAACTGGCCTACGATGGTATGGTGGTGCAGGTTAACGATTAATTTTTGTTGCATAAATAAAGGATAATATCTATTTTTGCAGCGCAATGCAGTTGAAACGCAAAGAGAAAATATCGTCGTGGATATTGCTGTCGGTCTTTTTGCCGATGGTGCTCTTGTCGTCGCTGCATGTGCACTATGAACAAAATGCGGTCGATACCACTTGCGAGCAATGCGAGTGTCATGTGCAGCACACCGGTCACCTGACGGTCGAGAAGGCCAGTGTTGACGATTGCGTGCTGTGCCGATTCCTGGGCCAGGACTTTGTCACGGCCATGGGCGTAGTCATGATGCTCATGTTCAGTCTGGTAGTGGTGCAAAGCGTGTTCATCAGTCCCTCGCATTGCCAGAAATGCGTGACTGGCATTTACCGCAGGGGACCTCCGTTGCTGTGATGAGAACAGACATTTGATTTTTTCCACTTTTTAATTAAAAATCTCCATGAGTGTGTGCCTGCACATGCGTCGTGGTCACTATTGTGGCGCGGCGGTGTGTGGTGCGGGCATGTGCTGATGGGCAAATCATCACAGAACAATGAAAATAAATAGACATATTATTACAAACCTGATTGCAATCGCCAGTGTGATTCCGGCTTTTGCGCAAGAAAAACAAGTAGAAATAGACACAACCGATGTGTTTTATCGTCACTTGAACCTGAAAGAAGTAGTGGTGACGGGTGCTACAGGCGAAACCCGTCTTAAGAACTCTTCCGCACCCGTCAAGATGCTCACGGGTCGCGAGATGCAGGCACTCTCGGCATCTAATGTAATCGATGCGATATCCACCCAGCCTGGTGTGTCGCAAATTACCACCGGCAGCGGTATTTCTAAACCCGTGATTCGTGGTCTGGGCTACAACCGCATTGTGGTGGTGAACGACGGCATCAGGCAAGAAGGGCAGCAGTGGGGCGATGAGCATGGCATTGAGGTCGATGGCCAAAGTGTGGGTTCGGTCGAGATACTCAAGGGCCCCGCCAGTCTCGTGTATGGCTCCGATGCCATGGCGGGTGTCATCAAGTTTAACCCCTATCCGGTGGTTCCGTTGGGCAAGATCAAGTTGAACCTGTCGACCGAGTATCAGACCAATAATGGCCTGTTCGACTACTCGCTCAACTTTGCCGGTAACAAGCAGGGCATATTGTGGGACCTGCGCTACAGCGAGAAAATGGCACATGAATACAAGAACAAGTGCGATGGCTATGTGCCTAATTCGCAGTTCCACGAGCGTGCCTTGCGCGGCATGCTGGGCCTGAACCGCAACTGGGGTAAGTCGCAACTCATCGTGTCGCATTATCACATCACTCCCAGCATCATTGAGGGCGAGCGTGACAGCGAAACGGGCGAACTTGAGGTTCCCTACGGTAAACTCAAGACCTATCATCACGGCATGCCTTACCAGCAGGTCTATCACACCAAGGCGGTGCTGAACAACACCTTTTATGTGGGCGATGACCGTCTGAATGTGCTGCTGGGCTATCAGCAGAACCGCCGTCAGGAGTTTGAAGAGGCCGAGCACCCAAACGACTATGCGCTCTTCTTCAAGTTGCACACGGTGAATTACAATGTGAACTACATCACGCGCGACTTCGGTGGCTGGAAGTTCACCGGCGGCGTGAACGGCATGTGGCAGCGTTCGCTGAATCTGGGCGAGGAGTATCTGATACCCGAATACCGGCTCACCGATGTGGGTGTGTTTGCCACAGTCACCCGCGAGTGGAGCAAGTGGGTGCTGAACGGTGGTGTGCGCTACGATTATCGTCACTTGAATAGTGCAGAACTCACTGAAGACGGCGTGGTTAGGTTTGCACCCTTCAAGAAAAATTTCAATGGTGTTACTGGTAGCCTTGGAGCCGTGTTTCATGCTACCGATGCACTCAACCTGAAACTGAATGTGTCGCGCGGTTTCCGTGCGCCCAATGTGAGCGAACTTGCGTCGAACGGTGTGCACGAGGGGTCGGTGCGTTATGAACTTGGCAATGTGAATTTGAAACCCGAGTACAGTTGGCAGTTCGACTTCTCGATGGATTATACGAGCCGCTTCTTCAGCGCCGAACTGGCCCTGTTCTGTAACCGCATCGACAACTACATTTATCTGCACCGCGTGAACGAGGTGATAGAAGAGGGCTACATGACCTATCGCTTCGACAGTGGCGATTCGCGATTGTTGGGCGCCGAGGTGAGCCTTGATGTTCACCCCATCCACTCGCTGCATCTGGGCACCTCGTTCAGCATGGTCGATGCCGTGCAGTTGCATCAGCCCGAAGAGAGCAAATACTTGCCCTTCACGCCCGCTCCGCGCTGGCAAGTCGATGCCAAGTATGAGTTGAACCATCACGGCAAGGTGTTCTGCAACAGTTTTGTGTCGGTGGGCCTTGACTACAATTTCAAGCAAAACCACTACTATAAGGCCGACAATACCGAGACGGCTACACCCGCCTATGCGCTGCTCAATGCCACCATTGGCACCGACATCAATGTGCATGGCAAGCATGTGGCATCGGTCTATGTGATAGGCAGCAACCTGACAGATAAGGTGTATCAGAGCCATTTGAGCCGACTGAAATATGCCGATGTCAATCCCGTCACAGGTCGCCAGGGTGTGAGCAACATGGGCCGCAACATCACCTTCAAGGTGGTGGTGCCACTGATGTTCTGATAGTTATTCCTTTTTTAAGGATATCTCTGAGCGCTCAGACCTCTTGATAGGTTTATAAAAAATCATAAATTCGGTGTTAATGGTAATTAATGCCGAATTTTTATTTTAATAAGCAAAATGAAAGAACTATCTTTGTAAGTTATTTTGACTAAAGATACACAAGTGGAAGAAATTAGAAATATAGCCATACTGGGCAGCACGGGCTCGATAGGGCGCCAGACGCTCGATGTGATAGCCGAGTATCCGCGTCTTTTCAAGGCATGGATGCTTGTGGCCAACAGCAGTGCCGACTTGCTGATATCCCAGGCTCGCCTGTTCAGGCCCAAGGTGGTTGTGATAGGCAACGAGGAATATTACGGTTATGTGAAGTCGGAACTCGACGATCTGCCTATCGAGGTGCTATGTGGCGCTCAAGCGATTGCCGATGTGGTAACTCGTCCTGAAATCGACACGGTGGTGACTGCCATGGTGGGCTATAGCGGATTGGCGCCTACTATCAAGGCGATAGAGGCGGGAAAGAAGATTGCCCTTGCCAACAAGGAAACACTTGTGGTGGCGGGCGATCTCATCACACGCCTGCTGGCCAGGAGCCGCAGCGTGATGTACCCTGTCGACTCAGAGCACGGTGCCTTTTATCAGTGCCTGATGGGCGAGAACCACGAAGATGTGGCAAAACTGATACTCACCGCTTCGGGTGGCCCGTTCAGAACCTGGCCCAAGGAGCAGCTTGAGGTGGCTACTGTCGACGATGCGCTGCGTCACCCCAACTGGAGCATGGGCGCGAAAATCACAATCGACTCGGCCACGATGATGAACAAGGGCTTTGAGATGCTTGAAGCCAAGTGGCTCTTTGGCGTTTCACACCGCGATATCGAGATTGTGGTGCACCCGCAGTCCATTGTGCACTCGATGGTAGAGTTTGTCGACGGGTCGGTGAAGGCGCAGTTGGGCTTGCCCGACATGCACCTGCCCATCAGGTTCGCGCTGGGTTTGCCCGGTCGCCTGCCGACCGACCAGTATCGCATGAGCATAGGCGATTACAGTCATCTCACCTTCGAGAAGCCCGACTTCGAGAAGTTCCCGCTGTTGCGTGTTGCCTATGAGGCAGCCGAGCGGGGCGGCAATGTGCCCTGTGTGGTGAATGCTGCCAACGAGATTGCCGTGGCTGCCTTCCTGGAGCGAAAAATTAAGTTTAACGATATTTACAGAATTATTCATGCGGCCATGTCGTGGGCTCCCTTTGTGGAAGAACCGACATACGAGGACTATGTGCGCACCAACGAGGAAACGCGCCGTTATGCCGCAACAATCATTTGAAAAAAATTGAAAAACAGAAATGAGCACATTTTGGTTAAAAGCATTTGAACTGATCGTATCGCTGGGTTTGTTGGTGTTTATCCACGAGTTGGGACACTACACATTCTCGCGACTCTTCAAGGTAAAGGTCGACAAATTCTACTTGTTCTTCAACCCCTGGTTCTCGATTGTGTCGTGGAACCCCAAGAAGCACAAGGTCACTTTCTTCAAGAATCCCAAAGACCCGAAACCTGCCGAAAACGAAGATAAACAAGAAACAGATATCGCCGACGCTGCTCCAGCCGAGGTGCCAACGCATAAAGAAATCCAGGCTGAAGAGATGCCCGAAAACGGCAAGTCGACCTGGCGCGACACCACTTATGGAATTGGCTGGCTGCCCCTGGGTGGCTATTGCGCCATCAATGGCATGATCGACGAGACCACCAATGCAAAGGATTTGAGCAATGAAGTTCATCCATGGGAGTTCCGTGCCAAGCCCGCTTGGCAACGCCTGCTCATCATGGTGGGTGGTGTGCTGTTCAACTTCCTGCTTGCCATTGTGATTTATGCAGGCATGGTCTACTACTGGGGTGAGGAATATCTGCCTTTCAAGAGTGCAACCGATGGTCTTGTGTACAGCGAAACTGCCCACAAGGCTGGTTTTGTTGACAACGACATTCCGCTTACAGCCGATGGTGCTCAGGTGGAATTCTTCGACACCGACCAACTCAAGATTTTGTCGGCCAGCAAGGTGCAGGTGCTTCGTGGCACTGATACGGTCACGCTCAACTTGCCCAAGAACTTCATGATGCAGGTGAATAGCGACCTGGAGAATGACATTCAGTTCATGACGGTGAATGTGCCCGTTGTGGTGAAGCAGACCCAACCTCGCGGCGGTGCCGAGAAGGCCGGCCTGAAAGAGGGCGACAAGTTCCTTGCCGTGAACGGTGTGCCGACCAAGACCTATGAGGTGTTTACCGAGAATCTCAAGAAAAACAAGAGCAAGACTGTGCCCATGACGCTGTTGCGTGGAGCCGACACCCTCACGGTGAATGTGGAGATTGACGGCGACGGCAAACTGGGCTTTGAACTGCAGAACGATGCATCAAAGATCTTCAAGACGGTGAACCACAGCTACAACATTTTCCAGTCGATACCGCGTGGCATCGAGAAGGGCTGCAAGCAGTTGGTCGACTATGTGAAGGCATTCAAATATGTGTTCACCAGCGAGGGTGCCAAGAGTCTGGGCGGCTTTGGTTCAATTGGCCACATCTTCCCCGATCATTGGGATTGGTACAGTTTCTGGAGCATTACGGCATTCCTGTCGGTTATCTTGGCATTCATGAACATCCTGCCCATTCCGGCACTCGATGGCGGCCATGTGCTGTTCCTGCTGTTTGAGATTATCTTCAGACGCAAGCCCAGCGAGAAATTCATGGAGCGCGCCCAGATGGCAGGCATGATCTTCCTGATAGCACTGCTGCTCTTTGCCAACGGTAACGACATTTACCGCTTCTTCTTCAAGTAAATAACTATTGATAGCATAAAAGATGGTATATAAACGAGTGATATTGCGTCGGGGCAAGGAGGAATCGTTGAAGCGGTTCCACCCCTGGGTGTTCTCGGGTGCGATTGAGCGCATGGACGATGTGGAAGAGGGCGACCTCGTGTCGGTCTACAGTCACGAAGGCGAGCACATTGGCAATGGCCACTACCAGATAGGGAGCATTGCGGTGCGCATATTGGCATTTGACGATAGCGAAATCGATGCCGCGTTCTTCGAGCAGAGGCTGCTTGCCGCCTACAAGATGCGTCAGGCGCTCGATTTGATCAGGGAAGACAACAATGCCTTCCGTCTGGTGCATGGCGAGGGCGACTTTCTGCCCGGTCTGGTAATCGACATTTATGGTCACACTGCCGTGATGCAGGCACACTCGCCTGGCATGCACTTTGCCCGCAACCTGATTGCCGATGCACTCACCCGCCTGCCCGACGGGCTGGTAAAGAATGTGTACTACAAGAGCGAGACCACATTGCCCTACAAGGCTCATCTCGACCCGCAGAATGCTTATATCGTGGGCGAGTATGACCAGGATGTGGCCATGGAGAACGGTCTGCAGTTCCATGTCGATTGGCTCAAGGGCCAGAAGACGGGTTTCTTTGTCGACCAGCGCGAGAACCGCAGTCTGCTCGAGCACTATGCGCAGGGTAGGAGAGTGCTGAACATGTTCTGCTACACCGGTGGCTTCTCGTTCTATGCCTTGCGAGGCGGAGCGCAGCTGGTGCACTCGGTCGACAGTTCGGCCAAGGCCATCAGTCTCACCGATGCCAATGTGACGCTCAACTTCCCAGAGTGTGATCGCCACGAGTCGTTTGCCGTAGATGCCTTCAAGTATCTTGCTGAGATGGAGAAGGATGCCTACGACCTCATCATCCTTGACCCGCCCGCCTTTGCCAAGCACAAGACCGCCCTCAAGAATGCGCTCATAGGTTACCGCAAACTCAATGTCAAGGCTTTCGAAAAAATTGCCTCGGGTGGCATTCTGTTCACCTTCTCGTGCTCACAGGCGGTGAACAAGGAGCAGTTCCGGTTGGCAGTGTTCAGCGCTGCAGCCATAGCACGGCGCAAGGTGCGCATCCTGCATCAGCTCACGCAGCCAGCCGACCATCCCATCAACATCTATCACCCCGAGGGCGAGTACCTGAAGGGACTGGTGCTCTATGTGGAATGAAACAAGTATTAACTCATAATATCATTAAAGATGAAAAAGATGCTTAAACCCGTAGCAATGGCCATGCTGGCATGTGCCATGCTTGTAGCACCCGCACGCTCGTTGGCGCAGGAAGAGTACAATTTCGCTGGCCATGAAATGTCGGTGTCCGACATTGTCAAGGAGTGGCACAACCAGAACCTGTACTCGGCCGGCAGCGTGCTCAGCAAGATGACGATCAAGAACTACTTTGTGGGTTTGGCTTATGCCTATCCCAACTACTTGCTTCATGCTGGAGTAGACTACTTGCTGGGCCTTGACACCGAAAATATCTTTGATGGAATGGTGCTTGACGAAAAGAATGGCTATTTCAAGGCCGAAGTCTTCACCGAACTCGTCAATAAGGTGGAGATGTGCTATTGGCGCACCGACGATGGTGGCGTGCTCGTGGGTGTGGCCTTTATTGGCGACGAGTATCGCTATGACGGCAACGATGCCCTCGACCCGATATTGCCAGGCGAGGACCTCGATGACCGTACAACAGTGTGTGTCAACGACTTGATGTTCTTCAAGATCAATAGCGGTGAGATGATTTGGCGTCCGCGCACACCCGAGGTGATGTGTGGTCAGAAGTTTGACTTCAGGAAGTACGACATTGAACTGCCTCGCGTGGGCAAGAACATAAAACTCACACACAATGACAATCCCAAGAAGAGTGTGGTGCTCAAGTGGACCGGAAGCAACTTCACTGTGTCTAAGAATTGAAAATAAAATCATTTTAAACATATACCTATGAAAAAAACTTTTTTAGCTGTTATGACAGCATTGATTTCAACAACAGGTGCTATGGCACAAGATTTTAACTACAATGTAGACCGCTTTGCCGACATCGAGGTACTGCGCTACCAGGTGCCTGGTTTCGACGAACTCTCGTTGAACCAGAAGAAGCTGGTCTATTACCTGACCGAAGCCGCTCAGCAGGGTCGCGACATTCTCACCGACCAGAACGGCAAGTACAACCTGCAGATTCGCCAACTGGTGGAGGCTGTTTACACCAACTTCAAGGGCGACCGCACGAGCGCCGATTTCAAAGGCCTTGAACTCTACCTGAAGCAAATTTGGTTTGGCAATGGCATTCACCATCACTATTCGCAAGACAAGTTCGTACCTCAGTTCTCACAGGCTTTCTTCGATGCTCAAGTGAAAGAACTACCTAAGGACAAACTGCCACTGTGCAAGGGTCAGACACTCGACCAGATGCTCACCGTGCTCGACCGCGTGATTTTCGATCCCACCTACATGGCCAAGCGCGTGAATCAGGCCGATGGCGAAGACCTCATCGTGACCAGTGCCAACAACCTCTATGAGGGTGTGACTCAGGCCGAGGTAGAAGCTTACTTCGATGCGCTGAAAGACCCCAACGATGCCACTCCCATCTCTTACGGTTTGAACACCAAGGTGGTGAAGGAGAACGGCAAGGTGGTGGAGAAACCCTACAAGGTGGGTGGACTCTACTCCCGTGCTATCGTCAACATTGTCTACTGGTTGCAGAAGGCTGCCGAGGTGGCTGAGAACGACGCTCAAAGAGCTCATATCGAGAAACTTATTGAATTCTATGAGACAGGCGACCTCAAGACCTTCGATGACTACTCGATTCTGTGGGCCGAAGACACCAAGAGCGACATCGACTTCATCAATGCCTTTATCGAGAGCTACGGCGATCCTCTGGGCATGACTGCCAACTGGGAGAGCATCGTGAACTTCCGCAACAACGAGGCTTCGCGTCGCACTTCTATCATCAGCGGCAACGCACAGTGGTTCGAGGACAACTCGCCAGTTGACCCCCGCTTCAAAAAGAAAAATGTGAAGGGCGTGAGCGCCAAGGTGATTACCGCTGCCATCCTGGCTGGCGACAGCTATCCCTCAACTCCCATCGGCATCAACCTGCCCAACAGCAACTGGATTCGCGCCGCACACGGCTCTAAGAGCGTGACGCTCGAGAACATCACCGATGCCTACGACGAGGCTTCGAAAGGCTCGGGCATGAACGAGGAATTTGCCTATAGTAATGTTGAGGTAGAGATGATGAAGAAGCACCTCACTCTGGCCGACAAACTGCACACCGACCTGCACGAGTGCCTGGGCCATGCTTCGGGCCAACTGCTCCCTGGTGTTGATCCCGACGCTCTCAAGGCCTACGGTGCTACCCTCGAGGAAGGCCGTGCCGACCTCTTTGCCCTCTACTATCTGGGCGATCCCAAACTCGTTGAACTGGGCATCTTCGACGATCCCAACGCATATCAGGCCGAGTACTACAAGTACATCATGAACGGTCTGCTCACCCAGCTCACCCGCATCGAGCCGGGCAAGAACATTGAGGAGAGCCACATGCGCAACCGCAAGTTCATCAGCGAGTGGTGCTTGGAGAAAGGCAAGAAGGACAAGGTGATCCAAATCGTGAAGCGCAATGGTAAGACCTACGTGAAGATTAACGACTACAAGAAACTCCGCAACCTCTTTGGCCAACTGCTCAAGGAAGTGCAGCGCATCAAGAGCGAGGGCGACTTTGAGGCTGGCCGCAAACTGGTAGAAACCTACGGTGTGAAGGTCGATCCCAAGATTCACAAGGAAATCCTGAAACGCTACGAGGCGCTCAACATCGCTCCCTACAAGGGCTTTGTGAACCCCGTCTACAAGCCCGTCTATGACAAGAACGGCAACATTACCGATGTGAAGGTTACCTATGGCGAGAACTACATCGACCAGATGCTCCGCTACTCGCGCGACTACAGCCCCCTCACCAAGTAACAGCACGACCGACGAACCAATAGCATTGAAACGGTGACGAATTGTCACCAGTTCAACAGCTGGTTCATGGTTAATCAAATATGAACTGCACCCCAAAAGTTAGATACAAAACTTTTGGGGTGCAGGTTTTATCTACTACACGTTTTATCGAACACTCTAAATTCTCATCTGGACATCAGTTTGCTCTCAAAATGATATTGATAAGGGCTGTGACGTCGAGCACATTCACGTCCTCGTCACCGTTCACGTTGGCAGCATCGGTCGTGGGGATGACTTTGAGAATCATGTTGATGAGGGTTGTGACATCCAGCACATTCACTTTCTGGTCACCGTTCACGTCACCTTGCATGCTTTGTGATGGATTGCTGATGATTACATTTTCGGCGGGCATGATGAGCGTCCATGTGCCATCCTCGTTGTCATTGAGGCTACCCGCACTAGCCACAAACTCGCACTCAGTGTCGTCCATCAAGTCGATGTAGAGATTCACCTGCTGATTCTTGCCTGCATACACCTTATTGTTGTAGGCGATTCCCACTGTAGCCTCTTCAACAAGATCAACCACCACATTATAGTCGCCAGTAATGGTGTAGCCCTTCATGGCAACACCTTCAGCATCCTGGCCGCGGATGCCGCCGTTGGCGGTGTTTGGTGCATAGTAGTTGTTCAGGTGCGAGTAGTTGATACCATTGTTGTAACCAATGATGCCGCCCACATCACTACTGCCTGTGATTATGCCAAGATTGAGACTTGAATATACTGAGCCTTGGTAATGGTAGCCTACGATGCCGCCCACATTATTTCCTCCTGATGATACTCGCCCTTCGTTGACACAATTCTCCACATTTCCTCCAGTATATGCCACGATGCCTCCTGCCGATTTGTTGTCTGCGGTAACGTTCCCATAGTTGCAGCAATTCAGCACAACATTATAATTCATTGCGGCGATTCCACCAGAGTTCCGATATCCAGATATTTCAGCGTAGTTGATGCAGCCTTCAATTCTTCCGCGGTTCATGCCACAAATGGCTGCAGTGTATTGCGTTCCTGGAACCTGCGAACCGCTGCCAAGGATCAAATTCTTCACCACTCCATTTTCGCCGATTTGCCCAAACAAACCTGTGTAATTACTTCCTGATACAATGGTGACATTGCTCAAGGTGTGTCCTTTACCGTCAAATTTTCCTTGGAACTGATTGCTGCCTGAACCAATAATCTTATATTCCTTGCCGGTGTAGTCAAGGTCGGCATCAAGAACGAAATAAACATTGGTATAGTCCATCTCAGTAATTCTTTCTGCAACACGGCTCATGGCATTGACCGAGCAGATGCGGTAGGGGTCGGTCTGGGTGCCGCTGCCATACCACTCCGAACTGCCACCTATGGGGTCGATGGTGAATGTGGCGGTGGTGCTGTTGGTGAAGTCGCCTATGCCAGTGATGGTGAGGGTGTATTCACCTACTTCCACCATTGGGTTCTGGGGAAGGGTGATGGTGTAGTGTGTGCCTTCAATGAGCACCGTGTTGGCTCCGTCTTTTATGTCGGTTATGGTCACTGCTGGAGTGAGTGCCTCGCCGGTGTATTCCTGAGTGGGGATGTTGATTTTGAACCATTGCGAATAGGCGATGTCGCGCTGGTAGTCGATGCCTGTGGCGCTGATGGTGACATCCTCGGCGGGCATATAAAACACTTTGTATTCAACGCCACCCATCATGTCGTCGGTCATGGGCACGCCATTGGCGATGAATTGTGCGTTGTCGTTGTTGTGAATCACATATCCGGCGGGGTCGAGCAGGTTGAGACTCATCCACATGGTGGTGCCAGGCTTATAATAGTTAGTGCCATTGTCGCTATACACGACCGACGAGTTGGCGCTGCCTGCTACCCACTCGGTATAGTTGAGTTTGCCCATCCAGGTGGCACCATCAATATTTTGGCCATTCACGCCACCTATGGTTCGTTCGCTACGGTAATAATTAGAGGAGAACTCACATTGGTTGCTTTTATTGCCGGCAATGCCGCCCACCTGATTGCTACCAATCACTGTGGCCAGACTGATGCACGACCACACTTTGCCGCCATTGTAACCCACGATGCCTCCCAAGGTGTTCACACCATTGATGTCGGCATTGGTCACAGTGGCTTTGCTCGTGCAATTGCTGATGATGCCCATGTTCTCGCCTGCAATGCCACCGAAGCCTGCACTGCTTGTCACAATTTGTGCTAAGTGGTCAGGGTCAACCGACACGATGACACCACTTTTCACTTGGCAGTCATAAATGCCGGCGTTATTATTAACGCAGCCGGCAATGGCTCCACTGTTGCCCCATCCCATAATGGTGGAGGTGATATTTGAGCTGCCTATAGTGAGGTTCTTGACTACGGCTCCATAGCCAAGTTCTCCAAACAGGCCTATGCCATAGAAATCGCCCATCGGACGGATGTTTAGGTCGTTGATGGTGTACCCGTTGCCGTCAAAGGTGCCGCAGAATTTTTGCGTTCCTGTCGACGAGTTGCTGCCGCTACCAGTGGTGTAATACTTGCCGCCAATGGGAGTAAAGGGCTCAATCCAGCAGCTGAACGACTGGGTCATTTTAAAATACTTGTTTTCATAACTGTTGCCGTTGTTCACATCGGCAGCGAGTTGACGCAAGTGTTGGGGATTTTCAATACGATAAGGGTCGGCTGGCGTACCGCTTCCGCCTCCGAAAGCGCTGTCGGCCCACACAGTTGCGGGCATGGTGAGGAGTGCCGTCGCGAGGGCGAGCGCTCTCCAGAATGTCTGCTTCTTGTTCATGTCGTTTGTTTTGTTGTTTTAGTTAAATGATAAATGGTGTGTATTATAATTGTGATTATTTCACTTGATCTTCCAGAATATTGGTGTTTAGTGCAATTGAAATCTGCGCCAGCGTCGAGAGCGTGAAATTGTGTGTGCCATGCAACCAGCGCGACACCTCGCCTTGCGAGTGGTGGACGGCAGCGGCTAGGTCTTTGTGTGTCATGCCACGCTCAAAGAGGCACTGCTCGATGCGGTGTGCTATCTTCTTCGACATCTTATGCATCAGTTCTTCTTGCATAACATTTATCCGGGCCATTTCTTGTGTCATCTGTTTTGCCATAGTTCCTGAAATTTGTTGCAAAGCTAAGCACAATTGTTTGAATAATTGCTATAAAAAGCAAGAAAATTGCTTTAAAAGGCAAATATTTAACTTTTGAGAACGAATATTCACAATACTTTGCGAAAAACCCTAAACCATCAATTTGGTGAATTTATTGATTCATAAAATGATATTTATGATGGTGGTCACGTCGACCACATCCGTAGAATAGCGTTCAAGCATTCCTCATCTCTCACTTGGCTGTAAGCCTATTATCCTTCATGCGCAGGATGTATTGTTCAATGATGGCCTCTATTTGGCGTTGCATGAAGGGCAGTTGCGGGAAGCGCTGTTTCTGTTTCAGCAGGTTGTGCTTGAGTGAGAAGTCGTTGCGGAACTCGTAGATGCCTATGAGTTTGTTGCCGCTATATTCAATCATGAGCGAGTCGAGGTAATACATCGAGAGGCCGTTGCGGTCGTTGAACGCGTAGTTGACAAAGGTGGAGTCGGTGCTGAACACATCCTTGCCAAACGAGAAATAGGGTTTCTGGTAGTTGAGCAACGAGAGCAGGGTGGGGGTGATGTCGGTCTGCTGCATGAGCCGCGTGGAGTCGCATTTCACGGGTAGCTGCCCGCCGGGAGTGTAGAAGAAGATGGGGATGAGGAAGCGCCCCATCTCGTTGTTGTAGTCGTCGCGGCACGGCACACCGCAGTGATCGGCGCTGAAGACGAAGACGGTGTTCTTGAACCAGGGTTTGTCCTTCACCCTTTCAAAGTATTGCTTGATGGCATAGTCGGCATAGCTGATGACCTTGTGCATGGGAATCTCGCCACGGGTGAATTTGTTCTTGTACTGGTCGGGCACCTTGAAGGGGTCGTGGCTCGAAGCGGTAAAGACGGTGAGGAAGAACGGTTTGCCCTGCTGTGCAATTTTGTCGGTCTTGTCGGCGAAGTATTTCAAATAAGGCTCATCGAAGATGGCCCAGGTGCCGTCGAAGTCCTTGTCGTGGCCATACTCGTCCATGCCGTAGTAGCTGTCGAAACCAATGGAGTTGCTGAAACCCTTGAAACCCAGTGTGGTGTTAGGCGCGCCGTGGAAGAAGGCAGTAGTATAGCCTTCGTCCTTCAACATCTCAGGCAGTCCCTGCAGGGTATTGTTGGAGTAAAAATAGTAGCAATAGGGCTCAATATAGCGCGGAACGCCTGCAAAACTTGCCGGCATGGCATCGACCGAACGTATGCCGTTGGCAAAACCATACTGGAAGCAATAGCTTTGCGTGAGCAGCGAGTCAAGGAAGGGCGTGTAGCCTTTGTAGCGGCCGCCATCCTTGTCTTTGTTGAAGTAGCCCATATATTCCATCGAGAAGCTCTCCATGAGGAAAACCACCACATTCAGTTTTTGCATCTCGCCTCCCTTGGGAGTGAGGTTGTGAATGGGGTTGAAGATGTCGTCGAGGTTCTGCCCCTCGGCAAAGAATTTGGGGTCTTCATAGCCTTTCTTGTGCAGGGTGGTGATGAGCGTAAAAGGCGTGTTGAGCACGATGGCCGCCTCATGAGGATTCTTGCAGTAGATGGTGGCAGAGTCCTGACGCAGCGGGTGCATCTTAAAGCCAAGGCCGCCTCGCAGTCCGCCCAGGGTGAGCAGCATAACGATGACGAAGATGGCGCCGTGAACAGGGTAATACACTTTGTTCGGTGGGAAATCGCCCCTTTCGCGTTTCTTCTTGATGGGATTATAGTAGAGGAAGATGAGGGCGGCAATTATCGCGATGCCGAAGAGCCACGCTTGCCAGTAGCCGGTAATGCTGTGCAACACGATGGTGCCTAGGTTGCTCTCGCCTCCAAATTCCGAGAAGATGGTTGCCGTGGTGCGCCGGCCGCCGAACTCGAAATAGACGATATCGGCCACGTTCACCACAATGCCCAGAATGTTGATGACGAGGAACAGTATTTTCACAATCTTCTGATACTTGGGGGTATGGCGTGCCTTGATGGGCAGGAACTGAAGACCAATGCACAGCGCATTGAGGTAGCACAGGGCACTCAAGTCAAATCGCAGTCCACCCCAGGAGATGGTCATCATGTCGCTGAAGGTGACATCCTGGAAACTGTCAATGTTCATATAGTAGAAAACCCATCTCGTGAGCATGTAAATGACCATGAGAATCAAGAAATTCACAGCCATGACGAAGCCGGGCTGGTACTTGAGTCGCTTGAGTTGCAATTTAAAATCCATCGTTGTAATCTATAACTACAATTTGCATCTATTTATTTTGATGGGCAAAATTACAACTTTTTTTGTTAGAAATGGTGCGAGTAGTGGCAGTTTTGGGATATTTTTAGTGCAAAGAGTGTGGCGGTGTCGCATTTTATTACTAAATTTGCACATTCTTGACATTTGGTCAAACCATCATCAATATGACGGATAGTATTAACGAGAATAAATTCAAACTGTTGGCCGGTCCCTGCGTCATTGAGTCGGAGGAGAATGTGCTCTTCATGGCCGAGTCGCTGAAGCGCATTGTGGAGAAATTCGACATCGACTTCTACTTCAAGGCGTCGTGGGACAAGGCAAACCGCACCAAGGCCATCAATTATCGTGGCCCCGGGCTTGAGGAAGGCTTGCGCATCCTCGAGAAGGCGAAGACTGAGGTTGGGGTGAAGATTGTGACCGACATACACGAACCCAGCCAGGCCGCTCATGTGGCTCAGGTGGCCGACATCATTCAGATTCCGGCATTCCTGTGCCGCCAGACCGACTTGCTCAAGGCTGCCGCCGAAACGGGCAAGATTGTCAACATCAAGAAGGCTCAGTTCTCGAGCCCCGAGGAGATGGCCAATGTGGTGAGCAAGATGGAATATTTTGGTTGCAAGCAGTTCATGCTTTGCGAGCGCGGCAACTGCTTTGGCTACAACAATCTGGTGGTTGATATGACAGGGCTTGTACGCCTGTCCCGACTGGGTTGCCCGGTGCTGTTTGATGCCACTCACAGTGTGCAGATTAGTGGCGGTGCACTCGACCACGGCAACAGCGGCAAGAGCGAGTTTGTGCCTTATCTGGCCAAGGCTGCAGTGGCCACAGGTGTGCTTTCGGGCTTGTTCATGGAAGTGCACAACGACCCTGCATCGGCTCTGTGCGACGGCAGCTGCATGCTGCGACTCGACCGCACCGAGGCTTTGCTCGACCAACTCATGAGAATCAGAGCGATAGCACAAGAATCATAAGACAACAGAGACATGCTCATACTGAAGCGAATAACGCATAACACCATTTGGGGAGGTCCCAAGATTAGCCGTTACACGGGTGTCGAAGGCGATAGCATCGGTCACCTGTACTCGCTGTATTGCCGCGAGGGCATCTCTAACGAGGTGCTGAATGGCGAGTGGAAGGGCCGTTGCCTGAACGAGGTGTTCCCACTCTTCAAGGGTGAGTTCGGAATGTCGCAGTATGAGTATTTCCCACTCACCCTGGCCTTGACCGAGGCTAACGAGAACCTGAGCATTCAGGTGCATCCCGACGATGCTGCTGCCAATGCACTCGAGCACAAAGCCCGTGGCAAGCGGGAGTCGTGGTACTTTATCGAGGCACCCACATCGGGCACCATCATCAACGGCTGCACTTGCCGCGACGAGGTTCAGGAGGCGCAGATGATAGCCCGTGGCGAGTTTATGGCCATGGCCGACACGCTGCCTGTGCAGGTGGGCGACTATGTGTTTGTGGAGCCGGGCACCCTGCATGCTATCACAGCAGGCAGTCTGGTGTTTGAGATCGAGGAGGGCGCCGACTTCACCTATCGCTTCTATGACTACGACCGTGTGGATGCCCAAGGCAACAAGCGCGAACTGCATGTGGAGAAGGCTACCGAGGCCTTGCGCCTGGGCCTGAAGTCGGTAGTGAAGACTTATGACGGAAAAGAAATTCAAGAAAAAACATATACAACAAAACTGATTAACGACACACCGGCGTATGCCAACGAGAGTGGCACGCTCGAGTGTTTCACCTTTGTGAAAGGAGCCTTGAACTGCGACGGCATCGAGGTGGCTCCGGGGTCTACCATATTGCTGTGGCCCGGCGAGCAGCTCGACACGCGTGGCGTGGAACTGGCTTTTGTCTCAAAAATGCGGGAGGACTGCTTATGATATATTCACCATCATTAATGTGTGGAGATTTCGACAACCTCAAGGAAGAGGTGAAGAATTTGGAGGCTGCCGGAGCTAACCGGTTGCACCTGGATGTGATGGACGGGCAATATGTGCCCAATTTCGCTCTGGGACTGGGCGATGTGAAGTCGATTTGCAAGAATACCATTCTGCCCACCGAACTCCACATGATGATTCAGGAACCTGGCCGATACATCAAGCTCTTTGCCGATGCAGGCGTGGACATTTTCTATTTCCATCCCAACACCGACAGCGACCCCATGGGCGTTGTCCAAAAAATCAGGGATGCGGGCAAGAGCCCTGGTATCGTCATCAATCCCGAGACTGCCATCGAGAGCTTGCGTGAGTTCTACTATATGGTAGACCATGTGCTGGTCATGGGCGTCAAGCCCGGCAATGCCGGTAGCATCTATCTGACGCATGTCGACAAGAAGATTGAGCGCCTCATTGAACTGCGAGGCAGCAGCGAGTGGGAGATTATGGTTGACGGAGCCTGCTCGGTCGACCGCATGAAGCGCTGGAGCCAGCAGGGCGTCGACGGCTTTGTGCTGGGCACCTCAGCGCTGTTTGGCCGTCCCGATTCTTACAAGAACATTATGGACAAAATCCGTCAGGAGTGCGGCGAATAAAGTTATGGGCAGCGTGATTAAACTTCTGGTAATGGATGTTGACGGTACCCTCACCGACGGCAAGATCAACATGGGTCCCGATGGTGAGCTTTTCAAGTCGTTCAACATTCGCGACGGCTACGGCATCAACGAGATGCTGCCGGCTCATGGCATAGTTCCCGCCATCATCACTGGCCGCACCTCACAGATTGTGGCTAACCGCGCTGCCGAACTCCATATCACAGAACTGTATCAGGGCAAGCACGACAAGCTCGACACGCTCAAGGCCCTGATGGACAAGTATCACTGCACGCGTGAGAATGTGGCCTACATTGGCGACGATATCCTCGA
>JAEEGI010011113.1_pt1 | contig 19482 bp, 19 predicted proteins | sample 8958751 | NCBI WGS metagenome assembly JAEEGI01 (sample SAMN16246545, study PRJNA631951) | gut metagenome | biome: gut microbiome; feature: rumen; material: KS-attached | host: Bos | place: Iran: Karaj | collected 2018-10 | reverse complement strand
ATTCAGGGTCTGCGGCTGCCAACTTGAAAACGCGTCCTTTGCTTTTACAGCGCAAGTTTGTAAAGCGCATACTGGTTCAGGCTGACGCCTTCCCGTAAAGCCTCTTTTTTCAGCCTGTAATGCAGACTGCGGGGGATCTGGATCGTCATTCGCGCGCTGCATTTCTGGATCTCTTCCTGACGATCCTGCTCTTCCAGTTCTGAGAACAGTTCTTCATGTGAGATAGTCGTTCCGTCGTTCATCGCTTCGGCTTCCGCCAGCGAGCGCTCTTCCTCTTCCGCCAGCTCTACGGGAGGTTTTGCTTCGATTGCGGCGATCCTGTCGAGGATGTCCTGCGGAATTTTCTTCTTCATTTGTGACGACCTCCTTTGTAAGCCTGTCCACGGGTCAAAATTTCTATGAATTTAATCACGATTGTGCCTTTGACCCACTCAAACAGCACACGATAATGGTAAATTTTCAGTCGGAAACGATTGGGCTTCCCTTGGATTCTGTCGATATCGCCTTCAAAACGTTTGAGCTTTTCCAACGCTTCTTTCAGCTTGTTTCGCGTGGTCGTGTCAAGCGATCGCAGATATTTTTCAGGCTGCTTTTCGTAACGGAGTTCCAATCGTTATCACCTCTGCGTCATTATAACACACCATCAGGAAAGCGTAGATACCCGGAACTGCGGCGGTTATGCCGGTGAGGCTTGGCTGTTATGAATGAAAAAACGTGCGGTTGTGCAGAAGGCAAAAAAACGAGCGAGGCGCCATGGCGGTCCTCGCTCGTTTTTTGCGGAACAACCGCGACAAATCCTACTTGATCACGCCGATCTCCTTGTAGTACTTCTCCGCGCCGGGGTGGAGCGGCAGGTTGGCGATGTCCTTGACGGCGTCTTCGGGCTTGAGGCCTTTCAGGTTCTTCTGGGCCGCGCCGAGGTCGTCGATGTGCTCCCAGAACGACTTGGTGAGGTTGTAGATGAGCTCCTCGGGCAGGTCGCCGCGGCAGAACATGACCATCTTGATGGCGCTGGTCTTGACGGGCTCGGGCTGGTTGGGATAGGTGTCGGCGGCGATCACGAAGCGGGCGTACCAGGGATATTTCTCCTGAAGGGCGGCCAGCGTGGCGTCGTCGATGTCAAGCAGCTTGCAGCCGGCGCTGAGGGCCTGCGACACGGCCGCGGCAGGGGCTCCGGACATGATCCAGGCGCCGTCGAGCGTGCCGTTCTGGAGCATGTCGGCGGCGGGGCCGAAGGCGATCAGCTCGGTGTTGATGTCCTCGGGGAACTTCATGCCGACGGTCGTGAAGTGGTTGGCGCACTCGTTGTAGACCGACGAGCCGGCGGCCGCGACGGCGAAGTGCTTGCCCTTGATCTCGGCCAGCGAGTTGATGCCGGACTTCTTGGTGACGACGACCTGATTGGGGTTCATGTAGAGACCGCCGATGACCTTGAGGTCCTCATAGGCGTGGCCCGTGAAGCTGTCGGTGCCCTTGAGGCACTGGAGCACGTTGGAGCTGATGGCGATGGAGATCTGCGCCTCGCCCTCGCTCACCATGTTGAGGTTGGCGATGCCGCCGGCCGAGGCCTGGCTGGCCGCCTGAACGTCGGGGACGTTCTTCGTCCAGTTGTTGGTGATGGCCGCGCCCACCGCGTAGAGCGCGCCGGAAGCGCCCGCCGTGGGGAAGTTGATCTTCACGGCCGCGGACGAAGCGCTCGCGGCGAGAAGAGCCGACAGGACAGAGATGCCGATGATGCGTTTGATGTTCATGATGCAAATTCCTTCCTTTCGTTGGAACGAGATAGAATCTGGCCCCTGCGGGGCCGAATACCCATTACGTGCGCGCCCTGCGGCGGAAAAACTGCCACAGCGCCAGCGCGGCAAAGACGCAGATGCCTGCCGCGTCGGTCGTGAAACCGGGATGCAGCAGCGCCGGCGCGACGGCGATGAGGAGCAGCCGCTCCGCCGGGGAGCATTTGGTGAACAGCCAGCCTTCCAGTCCCGCGACGAGCGCCGCCGTACCCAGAAGGGCCGTGCAGGTCGCCCACAGCGTCGCCGCGGCGGAAGCGCCCGAAGCGCCGACCAGCAGCACGGGATTGTCCAGGAAGAAGAACGGGATGATGAAGCCCACGGCGCCCAGCCGCACGGCCCACAGCCCCGTCTTCGTCTGATTCGACCCGGCGATGCCGGAAGCCACGTAGGCGCTGATCGCGACCGGCGGCGTGATGTTGGAAAGACAGGCGTAGATCAGGCAGAAGAGATGGCTCGTCAGCGGCGAGGCGCCCGCCTTGACGAGCACCGGCGCGGCCACGGCCTGCACGATCACGTAGGCCGCCACGCCCGGCACGCCCATGCCGAGGATCGTCGACATGACCATGACGAGGAATCCCGTCAGGTAGACGTTGTTGTTCCTGACGAGTTCGAGGATGAAATAGCCCATGTTCAGGCCGAGGCTGGTCAGCGTCACCGTGCCGATGATCACGCCGATGATGACGCAGCATACGCCCACGGAGATCGCGCCTTTGGCGCCCTCGATCGTGGCGTCGAAGATCTTCCGCCACGTCATGCGCGTTTCCTTGCGCAGCCAGCTCGCGGCCAGCGTGCCGAAGATGGAGAACACCGCCGCGAACAGCGGCGTGTAGCCCGCGAACATCAGCCCGATGAGCATGACAAGAGGCAGGACCATGTGTCCCTGTTCCCTCAGCACTTTCAGCGTGCGCGGCAGATCCTCCCGGGAAAGCCCCGAGAGCCCCAGCTTCATCGCCTCAAAGTGCACCGCCAGCAGCAGCCCCACGTAGTAGAGCAGCGCGGGGACTACGGCGGCCAGCATCACCGTCGTGTAGCTCATGCCGAGGAACTCGGCCATGACGAAGCCGACCGCGCCCATCACGGGCGGGCAGAACTGGCCGCCGGTCGAAGCCACGGCCTCGACCGCGCCGGCGAATTCCTTTTTGTAGCCCGTCTGCTTCATCAGCGGGATCGTGATCGTTCCCGTCGTCGCCACGTTCGCCACTGCCGAGCCGTTGATCATGCCCATCAGCGCCGAGGCGATCACCGCCACCTTGGCCGGTCCGCCCGGCGACTGCCCGACCAGCGACAGCGAAAAATCGTTGATGAAGCGCGAAAAGCCGCTGTATTTCAGATACGAGCCGAAGAGCACGAACAGGAAGATGTACGTGGCCGAAACGCCGACGCCAGTGCCAAGCACGCCCTGCGTGCCCCAGAACTGCGTGATGAGCACGCGTTTGAGCAGAAAGCCGTTGTGTCCGAAATACCCCGGCAGATACGCTCCGAACCAGTTGTACGCCAGAAAGACCAGTGCCAGCAGCGCCAGATTGCCCGACGCGCGCCGGGCCGCTTCGAACACCATCAGCAGCGCGGCGCCGGCGATGAAGACCTCGAAGGCCGTGACGCGCCCGCCCGACATGGCGATGCGCGGGTAGTTCAGGATCAGATAGCCGAAACTCAGCACCGTGACGATCACGAACAGCACGTCCCACAGCGGCGGAACGGTCCGCACGCGGCGCTCTTTACGGTACGTCGGGAAGAGGATGAACGTGAACGACAGCAAAAAGATGCAGTGAATCGCGCGCAGATTGATCGCGCTGATGGCCCCGAGCGTCGTGTAATACAGCTGGAACGCCGTCCACGCGCACAGCGCCAGAGCGATGACGCCGGCCATCGGGCCTTTATAGGTGCGGAGACGCGCCTCCGCTTCCTTTTCTTCCAGGAGCTGCTGCGCCTTTTTGTCCAGCGCGGCCTGTTCCGCATGATCCATGATCAACGATCCCTTTCGATACTGCCCGTGCGGGCCGAGAGAAGATTAACTTTTCTGTGGCAAGTTGAAAAAATGTTTTTGTATTGTACTTCCGAACGGGCAGAATTGCAAGGCGAAAGCGCCCGGAACGGATCGGAACAGAGCAGAAAAACACGTTGCGAACAGCAGCCCTGCGGCCGAGAAAAATCGCCGCGGGGCTGCTGTTTGTCTCTCTCTTAGTGGATGAAGTGCGTCCACTGCGGCTCTTCTTTTTCGGGAAGACCGTACTTTGCTTTGGCGTCGGCAATGGCCCGCATCAGGAAGGCCATGTTGCGCGCCAGCGTGCGCATCGTCTGCAGGCCTTCGGCATCCTGAGCCGCTTCGCCCGGCTCAAGGCCGTGCACGGAGTTCCAGTACTGGCTGCTGACGACGGGCATCCCGCAGATCGTGAAATACTTGTTGAGCGCGTCGAACGACGCCGAAGCGCCGCCGCGGCGGCAGACGACCACCGACGCGCCGACTTTCATGCGCTTGTCCAGCCCCTGCGTGCTGTAAAACAGCCGGTCGAGGAACGACAGCAGCGTCCCGTTGGGCGAAGCGTAGTACACCGGCGAGCCGACGATCAGCCCGTCGGCCCCGGCCAGCTTGGCCGCCGCTTCGTTGACCGCGTCGTTGAAAACGCACTTGCCAGCGCTGAAACACGTGTTGCAGCACACGCAGCCGCGGATGTCCTTATTGCCGATGTGCATTGTTTCCGTCTCCACGCCGAGGCCGGCGAGCTCGCGCGCGATCTCGTCAAGCGCCAGCGCGGTGTTCCCCTTTGCCTTCGGACTGCCGTTGATCAGTAGAACTTTCATGGATGATCCCCCTCGTGATAGTTGGTTTTGCCGCCGTCATTGTACCAGCGGCAGCGGTTTTTTGCGAACAGAAATGCATGTCTTAATAAAAATTCTTCAAGGTGATAATTTGTTCTTGACGGGACGTGGATGTTTGTATAAAATATTCTTGTTTTAGAGATTCTTTGTAAAAATATTTGAAAGGCGGCGGTAAGCATGGACCTGAAAAAGATCTACGCGGAGCTTGACGCGATGGAGCCGGAGATGATCTGCGCGCGGCGGGACTTTCACAAGTATGCCGAGAGCGCGTGGACGGAGTTCCGCACCACGTCGAAGATCGTGCAGTTTTTGCGCGGCCTCGGGCTTGATGTGAAAGCCGGGCGCGAGATCGTCGATCCGGCGCGCGCCTGGGCATGGCCGGGCGAAGCGGAAATCGCACGCCAGATCGAGCGCGCCGTCTCGCAGGGCGCCGATCCCGCGATCGTGAAGTCTCTGGGCGGCTACACAGGGGCGGCGGTGACGATCGAGACCGGCAGGCCGGGACCGGTCATCGCCTTGCGCTTTGACATCGACTGCAACGACGTGAACGAGTGCGACGCGCCCGACCATCGCCCGACAGCGGAAGGCTTCGCCTCGGTCAACCCGAATCAGATGCACGCGTGCGGCCACGACGGTCACACGACGATCGGCATGGCCGTGGCGAAAGAGCTTGTTTTGCACAAGGACGAGCTGTGCGGCACGATCAAACTGATCTTCCAGCCCGGCGAAGAGGGCGACCGCGGTGCGGCGGCGGTCGCCGGCAGCGGCATCCTGGACGACGCCGACGTCGTTCTGGCCGCTCACGTCTATAATGCGCCGGAGGGCAAACTGGGACTGGCCGGCTCGCAGATGGGCCTGTACGCGACGACGAAGTTCGACGTGACGATCACGGGCAAAAGCGCCCACGCCGGCGCGGCTCCCGAGGAAGGCGCGAACGCGATCAACGCCGCCTGCCTGGCCGTGACGGGGATGCAGTCGTTCCTTCAGGACGGACGCGGCTGCTCGCGCCTCAACGTCGGCACGATCCACGGCGGCACCGGGCGCAACGTGATCGCCGAACAGTGCACGCTGCGCATGGAAACGAGGGGCAGCGACACGGCGGTGGAGCAGCGCCTCTACAAAAAGGCGCTTGCGACGATCGAAGGCGCCTGCGCGGCGTTCGACTGCACGTGTGAGACGAAGATCATGGGCGTCTGTCCCACGGGCGACGGCGATCCCGATTTGGCTGCGCGCATCGCCGACCGCTGCGCGTCGATCCCCGATTTCGACTTCACCCGGGCGGAACTGCCGCAGACGGGCGGCACGGACGATTTCGCCTGCATGATGGAAGCCGTCCGCGCTCACGGCGGCAAGGCCAGTTACATGGCGCTGATGGTGCCGCTGAAGGCTGGGCACCACAACAGCCGCTTCGACTTCGACGAGCGCATCCTCAAAGCCGGCGCCAAGGCATTCATCGCCGTCGTCGACATGCTCATGAGCGAGGGAGTGAACGCGTGAATCCGCTGCTGAAGAATTATTTCCCCGTTGCCGACATCATTGCCGGCACGTTCGGCGCGGGCTGCGAAGTGGCCGTGCATGACCTTGAACAGCCTGACAGATCCGTCGTCTACGTCGCCGGCAGCGTGACGGGACGCAAAAAGGGCCAGACGTTCGACCACCTCGTCAAGAACGTCCTGCTCAGCGACCGCTTTGAAAACGACCGCGTCATCAACTACACGTTCGAGGCGAACGGCAAGACCATCCGCTCGTCGTCGGCGCTGATCCGCGACGAAGCAGGGCAGGTGATCGGCATGATCTGCATCAACTGCGACCTCTCCGCACCCGCCGCGATGAAGGCTGCGCTCGACGCGTTTCTGAACGCCGGCGGCGGCAATGCGGTCGTCGAGGAGCCGGATCAGAACGTGGTGGACGTGATCGACGGGCTCATCGCGAAGATCGTCGGCGGCACGAACGTCCGCGAATCGTCGCGGCAGAAACTCGTCGAACTGGTCAGGTTCATGGACGACAAGGGCATCTTCCTCGTGCGCGGCTCGATGGAAAAAGTCGCCAACCTGCTCGGCGTCTCCAAAGTGACGCTGTACAGCTATCTTGACGAAGCGAAAGGAAAAAGGTGAAAACTATGCGTGAAGTCAACATCGACGCCAAGGGCGTCAACAAAGGACACTACGCTCCCGGCATGATCGCCGGCGGCCTGCTCTTTATTTCCGGCCAGCTCTCGCTGGATCTGGACACGCGCAAGCCGGCCGAAGGCGGGCCGGCCGAGCACATGAAGCAGGCGCTGACGAACCTTGACCGCGTGCTGAAAAGCGCCGGTCTGGGGCGCGAGAGCGTGGCTCAGTGCCGCGTCTACATCGCCGACGTGAACTACTGGGACGCGATCAACGAAGTGTACGGCGAGTTCTTCGGCGATCACAAGCCGGCCCGCATCGTCGTGCCCGTGCCGGCGCTGCACTTCGGCTGCCTCGTCGAGATCGAGGCCGTCGCTGAACTGCCGCAGAAAACTGAAAGGTGAGGTGCGTTCATGGCTGATTTTGTCTGCTCAAAATGCGGTGCCCGCGTCCCGTCCGACACCCGCAAGCCCAAATGCGACTGCGGCGGACTCTGGAAGCTGGACTACACGCCGCCGGCGTTCGACGAAAAGCTGATCGACAAAGGCGAGTGGAGCATCTTCCGCTACCGCAATTTCATGCCGCTGGAGGGCGACACCTGGAAAAGCGTGACGATGGGCGAGGGCATGACGCCGATCGTGCCGTTCGACGACGATCTGCTGCTGAAGATGGATTACTTCATGCCCACGCTGTCGTTCAAGGACCGCGGCGCGGCCGTGCTCGTGACGCACTGCAAGGCCATCGGCGTGCAGTCGTGCGTGCAGGATTCCAGCGGCAACGCCGGCAACAGCGTGGCTGCCTACTGCGGGCGCGCCGACATCGAATGCGGCATCTTCGTGCCCGAGGGCGCTTCGCCGGGCAAGATCGACATGATCCGCGCCCACGGTGCGACCTGCACCGTCGTGCCCGGAACACGCGACCACTGCGCCGACGTGTGCCGTTCCAAGGTGCGCGACGAAGGCGCGTACTACGCCAATCACGTCTACAACCCCATGTTCTATCAGGGCACGAAGACCTATATCTACGAGATCTGGGAGCAGCTGCGCCGCATCCCGCAGCACGTCTTCCTGCCGCTCGGCAACGGCACGCTGTTCCTCGGCGGGCTGTACGGGCTGGAGCACCTTGTGAGCAGCGGCGTCATCGACCGTATGCCCACCGTCATCGCCATCCAGAGCGAAAACTGCGCGCCGTTCGCGGAGGCCAAAAAGTGCGGCCTGCGCGACATTCCCGACATCGATGTGCGTCCCACGCTCGCCGAGGGCATCGCCATCGGCAAGCCGATGCGCGCGCCGGAAATCCTCGACTTCATTTACAAGTACGACATCGAGATCGTCACGATCCCGGAGGAGGACATCCTGCCTGCCCGCGCGGCGCTGGCCCGCCGCGGCGTGTACGCCGAGCACACCACTGCCGGCAACTACGCCGCCTATCTGCGCTATGTGAAGCTGCACGGACGCACGCCCGACAGCCTCATCACGATGTGCGGCGCCGGCCTGAAATCTGATCACTGATCACACGCGGGCGGCGCCCCGGAGAAATCGGGACGCCGCCCGCTTTTCTTTTCGGCGCTTTCGCGGTAGTATAGCCGTGCCGCCCTTCGATCGCCGGGCGGCGCAGCGAAAAAACAAAGGAGTGCTGTTCATGAACCGGAACGGGAAGACCGGCGCGCAGGCAGAGCTCAGCCGCGACGCCGTGATCGTCAGGACCAGTATCGTCGGCATCGTCACGAACGTTTTTCTGGCGGCGTTCAAAGCCGTCATCGGCATCGCTTCCAACTCGATCGCCGTCATCCTCGACGCGGTCAACAACCTCTCCGACGCCCTGTCGTCGATCATCACGATCGTCGGCACAAAGCTGGCGGGGATGCTGCCGGACAAAAAACATCCGCTCGGCTACGGCCGCATCGAGTATCTCAGCGCCATGATCGTCTCCGGTATCGTGCTCTATGCCGGCATCACCTCGGCCGTGGCCTCGGTGAAAAAGATCATCCGTCCCGAAAAACCTGACTACAGCACCGTTTCGCTCGTCATCATCGCCGTCGCGGTCGTCGTCAAGCTGATCCTCGGCCGGTACGTGAAAGCGCAGGGCAAAAAAGTGAATTCCGGCTCGCTGATCGCTTCCGGCGCGGACGCTTCGTTCGACGCCGTGCTTTCGTCTTCCGTGCTCGCGTCGGCGCTGATCTACCTGGCCAGCGGCGTTTCGCTGGAAGCCTGGGTCGGCGCCGTGATCTCCGTCGCCATCGTGCGCTCCGGCATCGAGATGATGAAGGAGACGCTCGACGATATCCTGGGGACGCGCGCCGATCAGGAGACGTCCAAACGGATCAAGGAGATCCTGCGCGGGATCCCGGGAGTCAGGGGCGCGTACGACCTCCTTATTTCCGACTACGGCCCCGGCAAAAACTTCGCTTCCGTCCATCTTGAGCTGCCCGATACGATGACCGTGGAGGAACTCGACCGACTCACACGCAAGGCGGAGGTGAAGGTGTACAAGGAAACCGGCGTCGTCCTCACCGGTGTCGGCGTGTATTCCTACAACACCGGCAACGACGAGGCGTCCCGCATCCGCGACGACGTGATCGCGCGGGTGACGGCGCACGAGTGGGCGCTGCAGCTGCACGGCTTTTATCTCGACGTGGAACGGAAGGAAATGCGCTTCGACGTGGTCATGAGCTTTGCCGTTCAACCGAAGGAAGGCCTGGCCATCCTTCGCAAGGAGATCAGGGAAGCCTATCCCGGCTACACCGTCCGGATCTCGCCGGACGTCGATCTTTCCGACTGATTGTTTTATCCGTTTTGCGCAACGATCCGGCCCGCTCGGTACAGGTGATGCCGAGCGGGCCGGATCGTTTCATGTTGTTTTACGTGGAACAGCGTTATTGTGCCGCAAACAGCAGTTCAGCCAGATGATGCGCCCTGGCGCCGCCGAGCAGCAGGCCTTCGTGGCAGTAGTGGCAGTAATCGACGACTTCCGTGCCGCGGAAACGGGCGACGTATTCCGTCATGATGCGGCGCTGTTCTTCCGGCGTGTGCGGAAGGAACTTGCCGGGCGCGTTTTCGACGAAGCGTTCCGGCGCCATTTTCAGGTTGCGCGGCGGTGCCGGACGCAGCAGCGAGACGCCGCAGAACTCCGTTTTTTCGCCGCGCTCGTCCTGCTCGAGGATGCGGACGTTCATGCGCCGCAGGATCTCGCGCACGGCCGCCTGCTCGTCCGCACGGTCGCGGGCGCGCCAGCAGTCCTGCACGAACATCTCCCGGCCGCGCAGATCGGGATACGGGAAAGCCTCGTCCGTAAGGATCAGTTCCCACAGCGAGCGCACGTTCACGCCCGGCTTCTGTTCTTCGATGATCGCCGAGCAGTTGTGGCACAGCGACCACACCGTGTCGCCCGGCTGAAAATCTGCGCTGTCGGGCAGCTCGCTCCACCCGTCGCGGCGCTCCGGCGGCATTTCCGCGGTGAACTCGTTCAGTTTGTACTTCGGCACGCAGCAGCGGACGATCCCGATGCCGTTGCGGGCGCGGACCCAGCTTTGGATGGCGAAGCTCAGACCCGGGAACGCGCGCGTGAAAACGCAGCTGGCGATGTAATAATTCATTAAAATCCCCCCTCTTGCGCTATATTGTATCACAGCTCTGTTTGCATTGACGAACCGCGCGGGCCTGTGCAAGAATAACCTTTGCTGCGGAAAAGCGCGGCGCACTTTGGGCTTTGGGGGCAAAATGGCAATGGAGCGGAGCGTTCTCTTTTTCATCAACAGCGCCTTGCTGGGCGTCGGACTGGCGATGGACGCCTTTTCCGTGTCGCTCGTGAACGGTCTGAACGAGCCGCGTATGTCGCGCGCGCGCGCGTGGGGCGTGTCGGGCGTGTACGCGTTTTTCCAGTGGTTCATGCCGATGGCCGGCTGGCTGTGCGTGCGCCTGGCCGTGGAAAAGTTTCGCGCGTTCGAGCCGTTCATTCCCTGGATCGCGTTCGGCCTGCTGCTGTGGATCGGCGGTGAGATGCTGCTCGAGGGGCTGCGCGGCGGCGAAAGCGGCGAAGCCGGTGCCGCCGAACTGACGGCGGGAACGCTGTTCGTTCAGGGCGTGGCCACGTCGATCGACGCGCTCTCGGTGGGCTTTGCGATCGCCGAATACGAATGGCGGGAAGCGCTGATCGCGTCGCTGGTGATCGCCGGCGTGACGTGGCTGATCTGCCGCGCCGGTCTGGCGCTCGGGCGGATCGCGGGAACGAAACTGTCGGGCCGCGCCGGCGTGCTCGGCGGCGTGATCCTGATCGGTATCGGCATGGAGATCCTGCTGAGAAGTTTTTTCAACTGAGAATGAACAGCGGCCGGGGATGTTCTCCGTAGAACATCCCCGGCCGTTTTCTCATGATCATTGTGCCGGATTTTGAGCTTTCGCTTTTCCGCGCCGCTCGAAGCGCTTCTGCACGAAAAATCCCAGCAGGATCAGCGCCAGCCCGGCGAACGACGAGAGATGCAGCCCTTCGCCGAGCACCGTGCCGCAGATGAACACCGACAGCGCCGGCGTGGCGTAGGCCAGATTGGCGATCTTCGCCGCGTCGCCGCAGTTCAGCGCCAGCGCCCAGCACAGGCTGCCCAGCGCTCCGCCGCTGATGCCCAGCCATGACAGGCCCGCGACCTGCGCCGCCGTGTACGGCCCGACGCCCGTATACAGCGCCAGCGGCAGCACGAACACGGCGCTGGTGAGGTTGTAGACGAACATGCACAGCGTCTGATCCTCGCCGAGCCGCTTGTTCACCACCGAGAACCAGGCGTAGCCCAGCGCGGCGGTGACCGTGGCGATCAGACCGAGGACCGACGCGCGCGTAAGCGACGCGCCCGCGCCGCCGCCGAGCGAGGCGACGGCCACGCCGAGAAACGACAGCGCCAGCGCCCAAACGTCGCCGGCCGTGAACGGCTCGCCCAGCATCAGGCTCGACAGGCAGACCGTGAAGATCGGCCACAGATAGTTGACGACGCTCGTCACCTGTCCCGACAGCACGCCGAGGCTGAACAGGTGCAGCGTGGTGTAGAGGAAAAAGCCCACGAATCCGTAGCCGACCAGACGCAGCCCGTGCCGGCGGAGAAGGTCGCACAGATCGCGCGCCTGCCCGCGCGCGAGGAGGATCAGCAGCAGCGACGCCGCGGCCGTGCCTGCCCGCCACAGCTGCACCTCAAAGCCGCTGACGCTGTGCAGCAGCGTTTTGCTCACCGGCGTCATCGTGCTCCAGCAGACCACGCTCAGCAGCGCGTAGAGATATTGTTTTTTCATGTCCCAACCCGCTTTCGTCATGCAGTTCAAAAACGCAGAAATTATAGCGCGATTTTTCGCCGCCGATCGCGCGTTTTTGAGTTGAGAATGAAATAATCGTTTAGACGCTATTGCATTTTTTATCTTTGCGGATTAGAATAAATTCGTTCGGAGCGGTTAACTGCGCTCCGGATCAGACAATCCAGCGAGAAAGTGCCGCTTCCGGCCGTACAGTCCGTTTGGGCCAGGCGGAAGCGTGAGATGGAATGGGGTTGAAAGCCCCGCGTTGCCGGCACTGTAAGCGCGAGATCCCGCCGAAGCGTTTTCACGAACGCGTGGACGAAAGTCCGCCACTGCGGCACGAACTGCGAGCCGTGGGAAGGTAGGACGGGAGCGTGAAAGGGGACTTTTTGGAAACGGGGCCCTTTTCGGAGCGCGAGTCAGGAGACTTGCATTTTTTCGGGAAGCGTCGCACGTCCTGCACGGACGGGCGACGATCGTGCACATGAATGCGGATGCGCCGATTTTCGTATGAGACGAAAGTCGGCGCGTTTTTTTATCGCAGGATGCGCTCGCGCCGCCGGCGGCGTTTCTGCGGGAGAGATCCTCCCGCCCGAACGTTGCGGCGGCGCGTTTTAATTCGAGAGAGGGGATGGGCGAAAGTGTCGTGGAAACGCCTTGCGCGGCGGCTGATCCAGATCGCGCTCGTGCTGCTTGGCATCAGCTTCATCACGTTCGCGCTGGTCATGCTGTCGCCGGGAGACCCGGTGCGGCAGATGATCGCCGGCAACGAGGACATCGTCGTGTCACAGCAGGAGCTGGACGCACTGCGCGCCGAGCTGGGGCTGGACAAGCCGTTTATCTTCCAGTACCTGAGCTGGCTGGGGAGAGCGCTGAAGGGCAATCTCGGCTTTTCCTACTCGGTCAAGGCTCCGGTGATCGAGCAGCTGATGATCTCGCTCAAGCCAACGCTCATGTTGTCGCTGGCGGCGACGGCGTTCATGCTGGCCGTGTCGCTGCCGTTGGGCGTGTACAGCGCGGTGAAGCAGAACAGCTTGTTTGACTGGTTCACGAGTTCGATCACGTTCATGGGCATCTCGATCCCGAACTTCTGGATGGGGCTGATGCTGCTGTGGACGCTGGGATTGAAACTGAAATGGCTGCCGATCGTGGGCGGCTCACTGGCGTTCAAAAATCTGATCATGCCGGCGCTGACGCTGGGCATCGTCATGGCCTCGAAGTACACGCGTCAGGTGCGTGCCGCGGTGCTGGAGGAACTGCATCAGGACTACGTGACGGGGGCGCGCGCCCGCGGCATGACGGAGCGCTACATCCTCTGGCGCGAAGTGCTGCCCAACGCGATGCTGCCGCTGATCACGCTGCTGGGGCTGTCGTTCGGCAGCCTGCTGGGCGGCTCGGCGGTGGTGGAGATCGTCTTCTCGTGGCCGGGGCTGGGCTATCTGGCCGTCGAAGCGATCATCTACCGCGATTTTCAGCTGGTGCAGGGCATCGTGCTCTGGATCGCGCTGATGTACATGGTCATCAACCTCGTCGTCGATATGTCGTACACGGCGCTCGATCCGCGGCTGAGAAAGGCGGGACACTGACATGGAGAACCTGTGGAACGGCCTGAAACGGAACCGCGCCTTTCAGGTGATGACGCTGCTGGTGCTGGCATTGATCCTCATCGCCGTATTCGCGCCGGAGCTGACGCCCTACAATCCTCTGCGGGCGCGGATGCGCGACGCGTTTCAGGCCCCGTCGGCCGCGCACTGGTTCGGCACGGACAAGCTGGGACGCGACTGTTTCAGCCGCATCCTTTACGGCGCGCGCTATTCGCTGACGAGCGTGCTCGTTCTGGTGACGGTCATCTTCATCGTCGGCACGTCGCTGGGCGTGGTCGCCGGCTATTTCGGCGGGATCACCGACACGCTCATCATGCGTGTGTCGGACATGATGATCTCGTTCCCCGGCATGATCCTCGCCATCGCCGTGGCCGGCATCCTCGGCGGCAGTCTGATCAACGCCATGATCGCCCTGACGATCGTGACGTGGACGAAATACGCGCGGCTGGCACGCAGCATGGTGCTGAAGATCAAAAAGCGCGATTTCGTCGAGGCGGCGATCGTCTGCGGCGGCAAGCCTCTGCACATCCTTATGTCGCACATCCTGCCCAACATCCTGCCGCTGATGGTGATCACGGCGGCGTCGGATATCGGCGCGATGATGATGGAGCTGGCGGGACTGTCGTTCCTCGGCTTCGGCTCGCAGCCGCCCGCGCCCGAATGGGGGCTGATGCTCAACGAAGGACGTCAGCAGTTCCAGTCGGCGCCGTGGCTGATGGCGTTCCCGGGGCTGGCGATCTTCATCACCGTGGTGATCTTCAACCGCTGGGGCGACGCGCTCCGCGACGTGCTCGACCCGCGGCAGGAAGGATAAAAAGCTGATTCAGGTTCAAATTCTTTAACGCAAAGGCCCTAAGACACAAAGACACAAAGAAGATTTTTGGATAAAAACGTGTCTGAGGTCGTTTGAGCACGAGAGCGCAATAAAACGTTACGCGCGTTTTTCTTCCGATTCCTTCGTGTCTTTGAGTCTTCGTGTCGGATTTGAATTTGATTTTATAACATGCAAAGGAGACTGGTTGAGAATGAAAAAGTCATGGGTGTGCGGCCTTGCGGCCGCGGCGGTTCTGGCGGCATCGGCCTGCTCGTTCGGTGCGACGAAGGAGATGCTCAAGTTCGGCGTCACGAACTTCGCCGACAGTCTGGAGACGACGGACAACTACTTCGGCTGGGTCGTCATGCGGTACGGCCTGGGCGAGTGCCTCGTCAAGTTCGACACGAAGATGAACGCGGTGCCCTGGCTGGCGAAGGAGTGGAAGATCAGCGACGACAAGCTGACCTGGACGTTCACGATCGACGACCGCGCCGTATTCTCCAACGGCAACAAGGTCACCGGCGAAGCGGCCGGGAAGTCGCTGCAGCGCACGCTTGACAAGGCGCCGCGCGCCCGCTCGATGTTCGAGTGCGACTCGATCACCTGGGACGGCCAGAACGTCATCGTCAAGACGAAAAAGCCCGTGCCGACGCTGCCGGGCATCTTCGGTGACCCGCTCTTCATCATCATCGACACGAGCGTGACCGACCGCGACTACGCCAAGCAGGGCGCGATCTGCACCGGCCCGTACATGGTGAAGAACTACACCAAGGCGCTGGCCGAGATGGTGCGCAATCCCAACTACTGGGACGGCGAAGTCCCCTTCGACGCCGTCAACATCCACACGATCGACGACCCGAACACGCGCGCGATGGCGCTCCAGTCGGGCGAGATCGACATGGCGATCAACATCTCCGCCGGCGACCTGGCGCTGTTCGGCGACAAGAGCAAGTTCTACATCAGCGCCATCCCCTCGCTTCGCGACGTCCTCGGCCGTCTCAATCAGGCTCCCGGACGCATCCTTGCCGACAAGGCCGTGCGTCAGGCGCTCCTGCGTTCGCTCGACCGCGAGACGTACTGCAAGGTGCTGCTGAAAGACACGTTCACGGCCGGCGGTCCGCTCATGCCGCCCTCGATGGACTACGATTTCGCCAATCTGAAGGACCCCAACGGCTACGACCCCGACAGCGCCGAAGACCTGCTTGAGAAGGCCGGCTGGAAGATGGGCAAGGACGGCGTGCGCGAGAAGGACGGCAAGAAGCTGGAGCTCGACTTCATCTTCTACTCCGGCCGCGCCGAGCTGCCCCTGTTTGCCGAGGCCACGCAGGCCGACGCGAGCGGCGTGGGCTTCAAGATCAACCTGAAGAACGTGGATTACAACGTGCTTGACGGCATCGGCATCCGCGGCGAGTACGACATCCTCATCTCCAACGTGCTGACGGCACAGGCCGGCGATCCCGAGGTGTTCGTCAACATGTACTGGAAGACGAACCGTCACGACGGCGACCCTGCCAAGGGCAGCAACCCCCAGAACGGCAGCGGCTTCTCCAATGCCCGCTACGACGAGCTGAGCGACAAGCTGGCTGTCGAGTTTGATCCGGCGAAGCGCCGCGAGATCGTCGTCGAGATGGAAAAGATCATCCTCGACGAGGCCGGCACGGTCATCTTCGGCTATCCGCAGACGAACATGGTCAGCAACCTCACCGTCACCGGCGCGGAGATCCAGCCCTGCGACTACTACTGGCTGACGAAGGAGACCCGCCCCGCGAAGTAACGCGAAAAGCTAGACAAGATCCAACGCGAAGACGCTAAGACGCGAAGAAGGCATATCCGGAAACAGTTTTTCCGTTGTGTTTCACATGAAACAAACTCACTCGAAGCGATCTTTCCGGTTTTCTTGGCGCCTTCGCGTCTTCGCGTTTGGTTCGGTTTTCATGAAACAGAAAGGAGCGGCTCATGCTTCTGGAAGTGAAGAACCTTGACGTCAGCTACGGCACGCGCAAGACCGTTGAGGGCGTCGATCTGGAACTGGAGCGCGGCGAGATCCTCTCCATCGTCGGCGAGAGCGGCAGCGGCAAGACCACCGTCATCCGCGCGATCATGGGCTGTCTGCCCGGCGCGGGGCGAGTCTCGGGCGGCGACATCGTCTACGAAGGCCGCAGCCTGCTTGGCAACACGCCCGCGCAGTGGCGCGAGATGCGCGGCACCGCCATGTCGATGATCTTTCAGGACAGCGGCGCGATGCTCAATCCCATCCGCACGATCGGCTCGCAGTTTTGCGACTATATCCGCGCCCACACGCCCGAGAAAAGCGCGGCGGACGCGAAAGCGCAGGCGGAGGAAATGCTTGCGCGCATGTTCCTGCCCAACGTCGAGAACGTCATGCGCAGCTTCCCGTTCGAGCTTTCCGGCGGCATGAGACAGCGCGTCGGCATCGCCATGGCGATGACCTTCAGCCCCCGCCTGCTGCTGGCCGACGAGCCGACGAGCGCGCTCGACGTGACCACGCAGGCGCAGATCATCCGCCAGATCGTGGACGTGCGCAACGAGTACAACGCTGCCGTCATCATCGTCACGCACAACCTCGGCGTGGCCTCGTACATGTCCAACAAGATCATCGTCATGAAGGGAGGCCGCGTCGTCGAGAGCGGCCCGCGCGAACAGGTGCTGTTCCGCCCGCGCGACGAGTACACAAAGACCCTGCTGGCCGCCGTGCCCGTGATTGGAGGCGAACCGTACTATGAGCGAGCCGAATAACGCCGCGCCCGTCGTCCTCGACATCCGCGGCCTGACGAAGAAGTTCCCGCTCGAAGACGGACGTTCGCTGACCGCGTGCGACAACATCTCCCTGCGCGTGTACAAAGGCCAGACGCTCGGCATCATCGGCGAGAGCGGCTGCGGCAAGAGCACGCTCGTGCGCACGCTGCTTTCGCTGCATCCGGCTACGTCGGGCGAAGTCATCTACAACGGCGAGAACCTGCTCGAAGCGACGGGCGAAAAGCGCCGCCAGAACAGGCGCCGCATCCAGATGGTGTTTCAGGACCCGACCACGGCGTTCAACCCGAAGATGAAGGTCAAGGACATCCTCTGCGAGCCGCTGCGCAACTTCGGCCTGATCAAAAGCCGCGACGTGGACGCCAAAGCGGCCGAGCTGCTGCGCATGGTCGAACTGCCCGAGGATTTCAAGGACCGCTACCCGCACAGCATGTCGGGCGGCCAGCGCCAGCGGGTCGGCATCGCCCGAGCCCTGGCGCTCGAGCCGGAAGTGATCGTCTGCGACGAGGCGACGAGCGCCCTTGACGTGTCGGTGCAGAAGACCGTCTGCGAGCTGCTGATCAGGCTGCAGCGCGAGAAGCACATCGCCTACATGTTCATCTGCCACGACCTGGGCCTCGTCGATCTGATGTGCCGTCAGGTGGCCGTGATGTACCTCGGCAACGTTGTCGAGCTCATCGAAGGCCGGCGCATTTCCGAAGCCTGCCGGCATCCCTACACGCGGGCGCTGCTGAAAGTCGTCTTCAAGATCGACTTTGCCCGCGGCGAGAAGATCGAACCGCTCGCCGGCGAGATCCCCAGCCCCGTCGACCTGCCCCCCGGCTGCCCGTTCCAGACGCGCTGCCCCCAGTGCACGGACGTGTGCCGCCGCGAAAAGCCCGAGCTGAAAGAAGTCGAGCCGGGCTGTCATGTTGCCTGCCATCTTTACGCATAAACTGCGTAATCATAACACGCCGTGAATTTGTGTTCTCCGTGGAACATAATTCGCGGCGTGTTTTTTTGCGATCGATCGTTCCCGTTTTTTACCCGGGTCAGAGTTTGCGTTTTGCCACTGGAACGACACTGTGATTTGCGTTACAATAATGAAACAGAATCCGTGAACGAAAGGAGCGCTTTTTGTGAAGATCATCAGAAACGCCGTCGCCGGAACGCTTGAATCCAGCGACGCGCTTGTCGAAGTCGCGCCCGCGGCTTCCGTGTCCGTCGAGATCGAATCGGCGGTGCTGGCACAATTCGGCGATTCCATCGAAAAGAGCGTGCGCGAGGTGCTGGCGCAGTTCGACGTGAGCGGCGCGGCCGTGCGCGTCACCGACCGGGGGGCACTCGACTGCACGATCCGTGCCCGTGTCGAAACGGCGCTGAAGCGCGGCGCGAAGGAGGATGCGAAATGAGACGGTCCATGCTGTTCCTGCCGGGCAACACGCCCAACATCATCGTCAACGGCGACGCGCTGGGTGCGGACAACGTCATCCTCGACCTTGAGGACGCCGTCGCGCCGGATCAGAAGGACGCCGCCCGCATCCTCGTGCGCAGCGCCATCAAGGCGATCGGCTTCAAAAACGTGGAGCTGACGGTGCGCATCAACTCTCTCGATACGCCTTACTGGCGCGACGACCTTGAAGAGATCGTGCCGCTAGCGCCTGATCTGATCATGCCCACCAAGGTGAACGGGGCCGACGACGTGCTCACGCTCGACGCGGCCATCTCGGAGATCGAAGCCAAAAGCGGTCTTGCGAACGGCACAGTGAAGCTGATCCCGCTCATCGAGACGGCCAAAGGACTTGAAAACGCTGCTGCCATCGCCGCGGCCTGCCCGCGCGTGGCGGCGATCTTCCTCGGCGCCGAAGATTTGACGGCCGATCTGCGCTGCCCGCGCACCAAGGAGGGCACGGAGATCTTCTACGCCCGCAGCCGCATGGTCTCGGCCGCCCGCGCCGCCGGCATCGACGTGTACGACACGCCGTTCACCGACGTGAACGACGACGAGGGCATCGTCAAAGACGCGCAGTTCGCGCGCAGCATGGGCTTCACGGGCAAGGCGTGCATCTCGCCCCGCCACGTGCGCGCCGTCAACGAGGCGTTCAGCCCCACGCAGAAGGAGATCAACTACGCCTACGAAGTGCTCGAAGCCATCCGTCAGGCCAAGGAGCAGGGCCGCGGCGCGATCTCGCTGCACGGCAAGATGATCGACAAGCCGATCGTCACGCGGGCCGAGCAGACGATCGCCATGGCCGAAGCCATCAAGGGAGGCGCGAACAAATGAAAGACAGTAAAGTCGTAAGCACGCTCCGCGAC
>JAEEGI010011109.1_pt1 | contig 19486 bp, 18 predicted proteins | sample 8958751 | NCBI WGS metagenome assembly JAEEGI01 (sample SAMN16246545, study PRJNA631951) | gut metagenome | biome: gut microbiome; feature: rumen; material: KS-attached | host: Bos | place: Iran: Karaj | collected 2018-10 | reverse complement strand
GAGCTGCTGCTGCGCGCCAATCCGCGCGTGATCGAGGGGAACCGGTATATCTTCAAGGTGGACGTCTCCCGCGGCGGGGAGAGCGCAGTGACCTTCGACTGCTCCTTCATCCCCGTCGACAAGCTGGCGCGCCGCGTCCTGCGCCTCCAGGCGGTCGAGCCGATGTGGAAAACGCCGGCGCGCAAGGCCGTCTCCCGGGAACTGTTCCGAATGCGTGACGTCAGCGGGTTCGAGCCGTGCGGCGGCGACACGGTCCGCATGAGCGACTGTGACTGCAATCACCATCTGACGAGCGGGGCATATCTCTCCCTCGTGTGCAATGCGTTAGATTTCTGGGACGGCCCGCCGGAGCGCTATATGCAGATGATGCAGATCGACTTCGCGAGCGAGGTACGGCCTGGAACGCGCCTCAGCTTCTTCCGCAGCGAGGCGGAAGGCGCGAGATTTGTCCGCGGCGTCAAGCCGGACGGGAAGATCGCCTTTACCGCAAAATGCGTCTTCGACTGAAGACGCATTTTCCATCATTTACCGCTTGCCCGGCCCAGGCGGAACGGGTAAGATGGCAGTGGTGATGGTCATGTTTCGAAAAATGAGGCGGAGCATCGAGGAGATGCCCCGCCCGGCTTACATATTCCTGCGAGCCCTGCTCGCGCTCTCGTCGCTGCTGCTGACGCTCTCCTGTCTGCTCTTCGCCCTCGGCAGCTCCGTAACGGCGAGGAATCTCGCGGTGCTATGGCTGGAGTGTCCCGCCGGGGTCCTGCTGCTCGGCGCCGTCTTTCTCGGGTTCCTGCTCGACCGAGCGAAGTAGCGTCTCCAGCTCCTCCCTGCCCATCAGGATGTTCAGAGCCTGAAGCAGGGCGTTCGCGCTCATCTGCTCCGGCAGGGCGCAGGCCCTTTGAAGCGTCCGGCGCTTCGCCGCGCTGTTTTCTCCTCCGGAGAGCCCGAGCGCATAAAGATCTGCCTTTGTGATCTCTTCTCGATACCGCGGCGCGCACGCCTCGTCCATCGTCGCGCCCGCAGCGCGCAGCGAGCGGAGGATGATCTCAGGCGTCATGCCCTCCACACCGAGCTTCCCCTCCCGGGAGGGGGAGCTTTTTCTGCGCTCCTTGCCCGGGATGTCCGGGATGTAGGCGTTCTTGACGCATTTCGGGTCGACGATGCCGTTGAGAAAGCCGCGGATGACCCGCCCGGCGCCGTCGGGGTCCGTGAAGATCAGGATCCCGCGCCGCTCAGCGAGACGGCGCAGCATCGCCTGCTTTTCCGGCGCTTTGAAGATGCGGAAGCCCTCCGTCGTGATGATCGTCGCGTCGACGATCTGCCGGAGGGTGTTCTTGTCGTAGCGCCCCTCCACGACGATGACCTCCCGGACGGCGACCACGTCAGACGCCCCCCGCGGCGGCGCGCGCAAAGAGCTCCCGGATCAGGAGATAGGGGTCGAGGCCGGTGCTCTTCATCTTGTAGTCATACTCCGCGCACAGCGCGACGATGGCGGCGAGCTGCTCCCGCCTGTAGCTCTTTGCAGCAGCGGACAGCTTGTCAAACAGAAAATCGAACTTCACGCCGGCGAGATCCATCGCCTCCCGCCGCGTCTTTCCGGCGGCGGTGCAGAGCTTCACCGCGTAGAGGCGGCGCATCTGCTGTCCGATCAGCGCATTGAGCAGGATCGGGTGGTTGTCCTTGTTGCCGAGCAGATCGCTCAGCAGCGCGGCGGCGCGGTCCGGCTGCCGCTGGCTCAGCAGGTCGATCATACGGAATACGTCCGCCTCCGGGATGCGGTTCGCCGTCGCGTCGATGTCAGCGCGCGTGACCGTCTCACCCTGCGCATAGGCGGCCGCCTTCTCGATCTCCGGCAGGAGCGCATTCATGCGGCTCCCGGAGAGGAAGATCAGATACTCGATATCCGCGCGGGAGACGGCCTTGCCGAACGCCTGAAAGCGTTTTGCGGCCCAAAGCGCGAGCTGGCTGCCCTCCTGCTCGGTGAACTCGATCGCGCGACCGGCGCTCTTCAGGAGCTTCACGGCGGCGAGGCGCCCGTCCGGCACATAGTCCGCGCCGAGCACAAAGACAACGGTGCAGGTCTCGGGGATGTCGCCGAGGATCTGCTTCAGCGCAGCAGCGTCGGATTCCCGGCAGCGGTTGATGTCGTAATCGCGCACCTCCACCAGAGTCCGCTCGGTGAAGAACGGGAGCGCGTCCACCGCCTCCGCCAGGTCGTTCAGGTCGAGCAACGGACCGCTGAGCCGCTTGCAGCTGAAATCGTTCTCATCCGGTACGCAGACCTTCCGCAGCTCCTCCAGAAAGCGCTCGCGCAGATAATCCTCCGGACCGTAGAGCAGATAAAGGCGCTGCGGCCCGCCGCTTCGCAGCGCGTCGATCTCGCTTTTGTAATGAAAAACCGGTTTCGTTTTTTTAGCCATCGTCTTCTCCTGCCGTCACCGTGACCGTTCCGTCCCTGTCCGTACGGAAGACCTCCACATCATAGTCCGCAAGGCGCTCGAGCACGGAGTCCGCCGGATGCCCGTAGCTGTTGCCGGCGCCGACCGAGACGAACGCGTACTCGGGCCGGATCTCGTCGAGAAGCTCCTCGCAGGTCGAGGTCGAACTCCCGTGGTGGCCGACGACGAGCAGCTCCATGTCGCCGAGATCATAGATGCTTGTCAGAAGCTTTTCCACGCCCTGGCCGGCGTCCCCCGTGACGAGAAAGTCGAAGTCGCCGTAACTGCCGGAGATCAGCAGACAGTACTCGTTCGCGTCCTCGCTGCCGAGCGGCGCATAGAGCGTCAGATCGAGCGCGCCGACCGAGATTCCGGTGTTCTGCGAAACCATGATGACGTCGGTCCCCTGCTCCTCGCAGAAGGCAAGGATCCTGTCATAATAATAGTTCTGCTCGCACTCAGTCGATACTGCGACGCGCTCCACGTCGGTCCGGCTCATCAGGCGGATGACTCCGTTCGCGTGGTCCGCGTGGAAGTGGGTCAGGATCAGAAGGTCGATCGTGTCCCTGCCGCAGGCCGCGAGGTAATCCGCCGTTCGATCGCCGGCGTTGTCCGCGCTGCCGGTGCTGCCGCAGTCGATCACGACGGTCGCGTCCTCAGTCATTGCAACGAAGCTGAGGCCCTGGCCGACGTCCACCGCCGTGAGCTCGATCCGACCGTCAAGATCCCGCTGCTGAACGAGTGTGAGCACGCCGAACGTCACGAGCGCGGCGCAGATCGGGATGGTCGGGCGGTAGCGCTCCCCGCCGCGCAGCAGATAGGTCGAAATGAAAAGAACGTAGAGGAACCCGAGCCACCAGGCCGCGAGATTGCGGCGCGTGACGAGCTCGGCATAGGGCAATCGCGCGATGAAGCACACGACGGCGATCGTATAGCGCGGCAGCCAGCCGACGAGCCATCCCGCGGCAGCGCCGAGCGGCGCCCAGATCAGCCAGAGAACGCAGACGGCATACCCGAGCAGAAACGCGCCCGTCATCGCCCAGAGGCACAGCAGGTTCGTCAGGATCCCGTAAAGCGGCACAAAGCCGAAATAAAACGCGCTGATCGGCGCTGTGAAGACGATCGCACCGACTGAGGAGGAGAAGATGCTGACGATCCAGCGCAGCAGACCGCTCCAGAACCCGTGCTTCACCCGGCTGCGTCCGTGCTCATCGAGCAGGATCGCACGGAAGATGCGCGGCGCGACAAGGATCAAGCCTGCCATGGCCGTGAAGGAGAGCTGCAGGCTGACGCTCCCGATGGAGATCGGGTTCACCAGGAGCAGGATCAGGAGCGCCGCCGCGAGAGAGGTCGGCGGATCGTTCTCCCGCCGCAGCAGCGGCGCGATCAGCAGCAGGATCTGCATGACGCCCGCGCGGACGACGGAGGGCGTAAAGCCGATCATCGCCATGAAGACGAGGATCAGCGGGATGCCGAGGAACGCGGTGATGCGTCTGCGCCCGGTCAGGAGGCTCAGCAGGCCGACAAGGAACGCGACGTGCATCCCCGAGACCGCCACGATATGCTGCAGTCCCGCGATCCGCATCGCGCTGTAGAGCGTGTCGTCCGCGTAGTATTCCGCCTTATCGCCGGTCAGCAGCGCCTTCATCAGCGGCGCGACGTCCGGCGGGAAGGCGCTGAGCGCCGCGCGCTTGACCGCGTGCGCGATCACCTGTGGGAAGCAGAGGAACGCCAGCCTTGCGCGTCCGGTGACCTCATATCCCCCGGCCAGGTAAGCGCGGTAATGGAGCCCGTCCGAGAGATAGCGGTCGGACGGCTCGTGATAGCGCGTCGCGGCGCTGACGAGTCGGAGCTCCATTACGGCGAGGTCGCCGGGACGCAGCTCCTGCATCCCGGCGTCGTTATCGTAGATCAGCATCCTGCCGCGCGGCAGCTCGCCGTCGATGCAGACGGCCTCCACTGAGGTGTAGTTCTCCGCGGCCTCGGAATACGTCGCAATGCGCACCGCGACCGGCCGCGTCTCCCCGGCATGCAGTTCCGCGGGAAGGACGAACAGCGCCGTATACCCCCAGGTCCAGGCGAAGCCGGCGGCCGCGGAGAGCAGCGTCAGCGCAAGCGCCGCGCGCCGCTTTCCCCGGAAGAGGAACGCGGCAGAGGCGAGAAGCGCCGACGCGGCTGCGGCATAGAGGAGCCACGCATACGGCAGAAAATAATGGGAGAGCAGGAGCGCCGCCGTGAAGCCAGCCGCGGCAAAGCAGAGCCTGCGCATCCGTCAGGCCATCCGGTCTTCCATGCGTCTCCCGCCGAGGATATGGAAATGCAGATGGTGCACGGTCTGTCCGGCGTCGTCGCCGCAGTTGCTTACGACACGGTATCCGCCGGTCAGTCCCTCGGCAGCGGCGATCTGCGGGATGACGGTAAAGATGTGCGCAGCGAGGCCGGCGTTCTCCGCCGTGATCTCGTTGATCGAGGCGATGTGCGTTTTCGGCACGACGAGGATGTGGGTCGGCGCCTGCGGATTGATGTCGCGGAACGCATAGCACAGCTCGTCCTCATAGACCTTCGTGCCGGGGATCTCTCCGGCAACGATCGCGCAGAACAGGCAGTCGTTTTTCACGTTCATACCCCCTGGACGCCGAGCTTTTCGGCGACGAAATCATCGACGGTGGCGAGCGCGTCGTCGAGCTTAAGCAAGTTCGTTCCGCCGCCCATGGCGCTCTCCGGCTTGCCGCCGCCCTTTCCGCCGCAGACAGCGGTGACGCTGCGGATCAGATCGCCGGCCTTGACGCCCTTCGCCACGGCTTTCTTGCCGCAAACGGCGAGGAAGACGATCTTGCTCTCCTGCGTGGAGGCCAGCACCGCAACGATATTCTCCGCGCGGTCGACGAGCAGATCGCCGAGCTTGCGCAGGTCGTCCGCGCCGATGTCGTTGCGAACGCTGGTGACGACCGTGAGGTCGCCGACGCCCTTGGCAGAGAGCAGCAGATTGCCGATATCGCCGGAGAGCATCTTGTCCTTCAGGCGCTGGATGGTCTGGCGCAGCTCGTGGTTCTCGGAGATCAGCGCGTCCAGGCGCTCCGTGAAGGCGGCGCGGTTCGTGTGCAGCCCCTCTGTGGCATGGCTGAGGATGGCGTTGGTCCTGTCAATGCGCTGCATGAAGGCCTTGCCGGTGAGGGCCTCGATGCGGCGGACGCCGGCGGCGACGGAGCTCTCGCTGATGATGTGGAACATGCCGATCATGCCGGTATTCTTCACGTGCGTCCCGCCGCAGAACTCCATGGACTTGTCTCCCATCTTCACGACGCGGACGATGTCGCCGTACTTCTCACCGAACAGCGCGGTCGCGCCGAGCTTTTTCGCCTCATCGATGGGCATCTCCTGCACACTCACGGGAATGCCGTCCATGATCGCGTTGCCGACATACTTGTTGACGGCGAGGAGCTCCTCGTCGGTCATGGCGTTGAAGTGGGTGAAGTCAAAACGCAGGTGGTCCTCCTCCACGAGGGAACCGGCCTGCTGGACGTGGTCGCCCAGCACGGCGCGCAGCGCGCTCTGCAGCAGATGGGTGCCGGAGTGGGCGCGCATGATCGCGCGGCGGCGGGCGAGATCGACCTCCACGACGACCTCGTCGTCTGAATTCAGATGGCCGCTGACCATGATGCCGTGGTGCAGGAACTTTCCGCTCTTGTCCTTCTTGACGTCGAACACGTCAAAGTGCGCGTCGCCGATGCGGATGCAGCCGTGGTCGGCGACCTGGCCGCCCATCTCGGCGTACAGCGGCGTCCGGTCGAGCACGACGACGCCCTCCTTGCCCTCCCCGATCGTGCCGCAGGGCTCGCCGTCCTCCACGAGCGCAAGGATCTTGGCCTTGCAGCTCATCTCGGTATATCCGACGAACTCGGTGGGACGGTTGTCCAGACCGAGCTCCAGACCGGCCCAGGCGTCGGAGAGGTCGCCGCGGGCGGCGCGGGCGCGCTCGCGCTGCTCATCCATCAGGCGGTCGAACTCGTTCTTGTCGACGCTGAGGCCCGCCTCCCCCGCCATCTCGATCGTGAGGTCGACCGGGAAACCGAAGGTGTCGTACAGGCGGAAGGCGTCCGCGCCGGAGAAGACCTTCTCGCCCTTCGCCTGATGCTCGGCCAGGATCTCGGAATAGATCTTCATGCCGGCGTCGATCGTGCGGGCAAAGTTCTCCTCCTCCGTGGTGATGACGCGGGTGATATAGTCGATGCGCTCGCGCAGCTCGGGATAGTGGCCCTCATTCTCACGGACGACGGTCTCGATGATCCCGTAGAGGAACGGCTCGTTGACGCCGAGCAGCTTGCCGTGGCGCGCGGCGCGGCGCAGGAGGCGGCGCAGGACGTAGCCGCGGCCCTCGTTGCTCGGGCGCACGCCGTCGCAGATCATGAAGGTCGCAGAGCGGATGTGGTCGGTGATGACGCGGAGGGACACGTCCTTCGCCTTGGACTCGCCGTAGTGCGCGCCGGTCAGCTCGCTGACACGGTTCGTGATGTTCATCACGGTGTCCACGTCAAAAAGGGAGTCGACGTTCTGGCTGACGACGGCGAGGCGCTCCAGGCCCATGCCGGTGTCGATGTTCTTCTGCTTCAGCTCGGTGTAGTTGTCGTTGCCGTCGTTGTCGAACTGGGAGAAGACGATGTTCCAGACCTCCATATAGCGGTCGCAGTCGCACCCGACCGTGCAGGTCGGCTTGCCGCAGCCGTACGCCTCGCCGCGGTCATAATAGATCTCGCTGCAGGGGCCGCACGGGCCGGAGCCGTGCTCCCAGAAGTTGTCCTCCTTGCCGAAGCGGAAGATGCGGTCCGCCGGAATGCCGATCTCGTCGTGCCAGATGTTCCAGGCCTCGTCGTCGTCCAGATAGACGGATGGATAGAGGCGGTCGGCCTCCAGACCGGCCCACTCCGGGCTCGTCAGGAACTCCCAGGCCCAGGCGATCGCCTCGTGCTTGAAGTAATCGCCGAAGGAGAAGTTGCCGAGCATCTCGAAATAGGTGCCGTGACGCGCGGTGTGGCCGACGTTCTCGATATCGCCGGTGCGGATGCACTTCTGGCAGGTGGTCACGCGGCGGCGCGGCGGCTCCTCATCGCCCTTGAACCAGGGCTTCATCGGCGTCATGCCGGCGTTGATGAGCAGGACGGACTTATCGTTCTGCGGGATCAGCGAGAAGCTGGGCAGGCGCAGATGGCCCTTGCTCTCAAAGAACTTCAGATAGCGCTCGCGCAGTTCGTTGAGACCGTAAGATGGATGTGACATGGGACAGACCTCCGAAATAGAAATTGAGATAGATAAAAAAGAAACTCCGCCCCGATTTAGGGGCGAAGTTGGATCTCTTCACGGTACCACCCTAATTTGCCGCGCAAGGGCGGCATCTTAGCTCGTCCTCTATCGGGGACGGGGCGGCGCACTCCTCGCGCGCAGGCTCGGAAACGGCTGATCTCCCGCAAAGCGAAAGGCTCGCACCGCCCGCCTTCTCTCTGAACGCTGCCTGGAGATCTGATTTCGTCATCGCCGGTAAAAAATATTACATCCGTTATTATAACAATCAGGAAACGCTTGTCAAGCCTTAATTTTCCGCAGGATCGAAAGCCGCTCGGCCGGAACGGGAAGGCGCATCCGCAGCGGCATCATCGGATGGCGGGCGCAGTCGATCGGCGATCCCTCCCCGTCCCGGAGATCGGAGACGACGAAGCGGTGCGGCTTTTCCGCGCGGTTCACGAGCTCGACCGTGTCTCCGACGGAGAAACGGTTCCGCTCGGTCAGGCGCGCCTCGCACCCGTCGCACGATTCCACGACGGCGACCTCGTCCGCGTCGGAGTCATACATCTTTCCGCTGTAGAACTGGCCCGGCTCGCCGAAGTAGAAGCCGGTGGAGTACGCCCGATGGCTGATCTTGCAGCACTCCGCGAGCCAGTCCGGATCGAAGGGCTTTCCGGCGAGCGCGTCGTCGATCGCGTGGCGGTAGGCATAGGTGCTGATCGCGGCGTAGTAGGCGCTCTTCATGCGCCCTTCGATCTTGAAGCTGCCGATCCCGGCGCCGATCAGCTCCGGGATGTGCTCGATCATGCACATGTCGCGCGAATTCAGGATATGAGTCCCCTCCGGCTCCTCGGTGATCTCGAAGTACTCTCCCGGCCGGGTTTCCTCCACGAGATGGTACTTCCAGCGGCAGGGCTGCGCGCAGACGCCGCCGTTGCCGTCGCGGCCGGTCATGTAGTTGGAGAGCACACAGCGTCCGGAGAAGCTGATGCACATCGCGCCGTGGACGAAGGCCTCGAGCTCGATCTCCGCCGGCGTGTCCGCGCGCAGCGCCGCGATCTCCCGCAGGGACATCTCCCGCGCCAGGATCACGCGCTTTGCGCCGAGCCCGCCGAGCATCTTCGCGGTCTCGGAGTTGATGACGCCGAACTGGGTGCTGACGTGGAGCGGCAGCGACGTCGCGTATCTCCGCGCAAGGCCCATCACGCCGAGGTCAGCGATGATGAGCGCGTCCGGGCCGATGTCGGCGAGCAGCTCCAGATACGCGATCAGCGCCGGAAGCTCGGCCTCGTGCGGCAGCACGTTGACCGTGACGTATGCCCTGGCCCCGGCGGCGTGCGCCATGGCGACCGCCTCGCGCAGTCCGTCCTCGTCAAAATTCCCGGCGAAGGCGCGCAGGCCGTACTTCTGCCCGGCCAGATAGACGGCGTCCGCGCCGTAATGCAGCGCCATCTCCAGCTTGCCGCGGTCCCCGGCCGGGGCGAGCAGCTCCGGCTTACTCATAGTTCTGCGAGGCGACGAAGGCCTCGAATTCCTTTGCGTCGGCAAAGAACCGGTGCGTGCCGGTCTCCGCGTCCAGGGCATAATAGAAGTAGCCGGACGGGGACGGATTGAGCGCCGCCTCGATGGACGCCATGCCGGGGTTGCAGATCGGCGTCGGCGTCAGGCCCGTGAAGAGGCGCGTATTGTACGGGCTGCTCTCCTGGAGGTACTCCGCCGGCAGATCGGTGCCGCCGGTATACTCCGGGTGGATATACAGGATCGTGGAGTCGATGCCGAGCGGCAGGCCGGAAGCGAGGCGGTTGTAGATCACGGAGGCGATCAGACCGCGCTCGTCGTCGTTCGCCGCCTCCTTTTCGATCATCGAGGCGACGGTGACGACGCTGCGGAAGGTCGTCTGGCGGTTTTCGATCTGCCGCCACATGTCCGCCGTGATGCGGCTGTGGAGCGCGTTCAGGAATTTATTGATGACGGAGCTCGCCTGCTCCCCCTGATAGAAGTCGTAGGTGTTCGGGAAGATGAAGCCCTCCAGCCGGCTGGCCGATCCGGTCGGCGCGTTCTCCAGGAAACGGAAGTTGAAGTTGAAGTCCGCAGCCGCGGCGTACAGATCCTCAGCGGAACAGACGTTCTCCTCCTCGAGCTTTGCGAAGATCTGGGCCATCGTCATGCCCTCCGGGAAGGTGATCGTCGTGACGACCATGGAGGACGTGCCGACCTGCATATTCTTGACGAGAGCGCGGTAATCGAGCTCGGTCGTCAGGACGTATGTCCCGGGGTCGAGCTTCTCCGCGGCATGAGAGAGCATGGCGAAGAGCTTGAACAGGCCCTTGTACTCGATGATGCCGGCATCCTTCAGCGCCGTCGCGACATAGTTGATGTCTGCGGTCTCCACCATCTTCGTCCCGGTGACCTCTCCGTCCTTGTCCTTGATCTCGACCTCCTCCTCGGTGAAGATCTCCTTCGGGAGATAGATCGTCGCGGAGGTCTCCTCCTTGTTCAGCGCAAGGATGTCGCAGGCCGCCATCCATCCGCCGCAGGCGAGGATCACGGAGATGCAGATGACGAAAACGGCGTACATGATGCCGCCCATGCAGCCGGTGCGTCCGGTCCTGCGGCCGCGGATCGGAAGATAGTCCCGCGGCTCGATCTGGAAGGCCTCTTCCTCCTCCTGACCGCGGCGTCGGCGGCTCCGGCGTTCCGGCTCCGGGGCCGTGATGCGGCGGGTATCGTCGTCGTCGAAGACGTCGGGGAACTGCTCCACCGGCTTCTCCAGCGCGCGGTCCCGGTTCGGTCCCGGGTCAAATTCGTTCTGATTTGGCATAGGTCCTCCTTTCGCCCTGCGCAAAGGAACGCGCGGGCTCCCGGCGGCATAAGATAATGCAGATGACGCCCCGACAGGACGCATCCGCTTCTCCGCCCGCTGGGCGGTGCGGCGCCGAAGACAGGTCTGTATGCACTTTCAAGCCCGCACCAGGCATACAGCGGAAACAGATCATTGACAGGTGCGGAGAAAGGGATTGGAGAATATGTACGGAAATAACGGCGGTCTCTGGATCATCATCGTCCTGATCATCCTGTTCTGCTACTGCGGCAACGGCGGCGGATTCTGCGGCTGCGGCAACAACTGCTGCAACAACTGCGACAACAACTGCAATTCCTGCTGCTGAGCGCCTCGAATCGCCGGGGAGGGTCCTTCGGGACCCTCTTTCTTATTTCGTCCCGAGCAGACCGGCGACGGCGTCCCGGATTTCCCCGTGGATATCCTCGACGGAGCGCATTTCCCCGTCCCGGACGCATTCGATGCGCCGCCAGCCATAGTAATCCGCCGCGGCGCGTCCGGCCTCGAGACAGGCGGCGAGATACGCGAGGTCCTTCTCGTGGATGTCCGCCTGCGTGTGCGTCTTCTGCTGCCGCGCGGTCATCTGGCGGCACGCGGCGTCCAGATCGACGTCCAGATAGAGGACGAGATCCGGCGCGGGAAGCCCCATCTTCCGGAACTCAAAGTCGTAGAGCCAGTTCAGATACGCGCGCCGCTCCTCCGGTGGGAGCTTCGCGCCCTGGTGGCAGGCGTTGGAGGTCGTGTAGCGGTCGCACAGGACGAGCCCGCCATCCCGATAATACGCGCCCCAGTCTGTCCGAAACGAGGCAAAGCGGTCGACCGCGTAAAAAGTGGACGCGGCGTAGGCGTTGACGTCGCCGGGGCGGGAGCCGTAATCCCCGTGCAGATAAGCGCGGATCAGCGCGCTGCTCTCCTCGTCGTAGCGCGGGAAGGTCACGCGGCGGAACGGAACGCCGTCCGCGCCGAGGCGCTCGCAGAGGCGCCGGTACTGCGTGGACTTTCCGCTCCCGTCGATCCCTTCCATGACGATAAGCTTTCCTTGCATCATTTTTCCCTCTTGAACAGTACGGTCAGCATGAATTTCGGCAGGCTCATCATGCGGCCGATGCGTTTCGGATCCTTCAGCAGCCGGTAGAGCCACTCCAGGTTGGCCCTCTGCCACTTTTCAGGTGCACGCTCGGCGACGCCCGCGAAGACGTCGAGGCTGCCGCCGGCGCCGATCATCAGACCGACGTTCAGCGCGGGCGCGTTCCGGTGCATCCAGAGCTCCTGTTTTGGCGCGCCGAGACAGACCATCAGGAAGTCCGGCGCCGCGGCGTTGATCTTCTCCACGACCGGGTCGTCGTCCTTGAAATAGCCGTCGTTCGTGCCGACAAAGCGCAGCCCGGGAAAGCGCTTCCCGAGGTTCTCCGCCGCCTGCTCCGCCACACCGGGCTTCGAGCCGAGCAGGAAGACGCTGCGGCCGTCCGCCTCCATGCGCGCGAGCAGCGCCTGGGAGAAATCGCACCCGCCGACCTTCTCCTTCAGCGGCGTTTTCAGGATCCTCGCGCCGTAGATGATGCCGATGCCGTCCGGGATCGTGAGCGACGCGCCGGCGACGGCCTCCGCGACCGCAGGATCCTCCCGGCAGCGCATGACGATCTCCGGATTCGGGGTGACGACATAGGCCGCGCGGCGCTCCCCCTGCAGGGCGTAGGCAGCTTCCACGGCCTCCGCCATTGTGACGTTGTCGAACTGAACGCCGAGAACACGAACCTTCTCACTCATAGCTGGGAAAAAACCTCTCCGATCTTCTCGCGGATCACAAGATCCGCGCTGTTGTCCTGGCTCGTCGTGCCGCGGTTCACCAGGATGAGCTTATGTCCGCGGTAATAGTTGACGAGCCCTGCGGCGGGATACACGACGAGACTCGTGCCGCCGATGATCAGCACGTCCGCCTCGCGGATATAGTGGACGGCGCGGGAGATGTCGTCCTCGTCCAGCGCCTCCTCATAGAAGACGATGTCCGGCCGGATGACGCCGCCGCACGTGCAGCGCGGGACGCCCGCGCAGTCGTTGACCGCCTGGTACGGGTAAGGCTTACGGCAGCGCGAGCAGTAGCACCGCAGAAGCGAGCCGTGCAGTTCGATGACGTTTTTGCTGCCGGCGGCCTGGTGCAGGCCGTCGATGTTCTGCGTGATGACGGCTTTGAGCTTCCCTTGCGCCTCCCACTCGGCGAGCTTCCGGTGCGCCGCGTTCGGCTTCGCGCCGGTCAGCCGGAGCTTGTCATGGTGGAAACGATAGTACTCCTCCGGGTTCGCCTCAAAAAACGAGTGGCTGAGGATCGTCTCCGGCGGATACTTGTATTTCTGGTTGTAGAGGCCGTCCACGCTCCGGAAATCCGGGATCCCGCTCTCCGTAGAAACGCCGGCCCCGCCGAAAAACACGATATTGTCGCTGCCGTCGATGATCTCCTTCAGCTTGCGGATCTTGTCGTCCATCTCAGCGCTCCTCCCTGCCGTATCGGTCGGTTTTCTGTGTTCATCCTGTTATTATACCGTATCACGGCGCCGTTTTCAAGCGCCGCGGCGCGGCTGCGAAAAAAGAGGTCCTCCGTCCGGAAGACCTCTTTCTTCATCAATAGAAGCGCTTGTTCTTGTTCTTGTTCTTGCGCGCGGCTTCGCTCTTCTTGCGGCGCTTGACGCTGGGGCTCTGATAGAACTCCTTCTTGCGCAGATCCGCGAGCACGCCCGACTTCGCACAGCTGCGTTTGAAACGCTTCAGCGCGTTGTCCAGAGACTCGTTCTCTTTGACGTAGATTTCAGACATTTATTTTTCCCTCCCTCCAAATACGTCTTTCGACGCTTTCAAGGGCCATCAATCGTGGCTTAACGAATGGTATTATACTGTCATTTCACGACTTTGTCAATCATTTCTTTGCGGGTTTGAGGATCAAATTCACAAGTTTGTTTTTCACGATGATCGTCTTGACGATCTCCATGCCCTCCATCATTCTGGCGATCTTCTCATTTGCGCAGGCGAGCGCGACCACATCCTCATCCGCGGCGTCGAGCGCGGCGACGACCGTGGCGCGGAGCTTTCCGTTCACCTGGACGGCGATCGTCTTCTCCTGCTCCTGCATCCGCCCCTCGTCGAACGTCGGCCAGTCGCACTGCATCGCCATCTTTCCGGCCGCCGCGGCGAAACCGGTTTGCTCCCACATCTCCTCAGCGATATGCGGGGCGAACGGCGAGAGCAGCAGGATGAACGTCCGGAGATCGGCTTTTGTGAAGCCGTTTGCGTAGAATTCGTTCACAAGGGTCATCAGCGCCGCGATGGCGGTGTTCATCTTGAGACTGTCGATGTCCTCCGTGACCTTCTTGATCGTCCGGTGGATCAGCGCTTCGTTCTTCGGGGATGGCTCCTCGCCCTCCTGCGCCATCTCCATCAGCTTCCAGCAGCGATCGAGGAACTTTTTGCAGCCGGCGACGGCGTTGTCGGACCAGGTGGCGGTCTTCTCAAAGTCGCCGATGAACATGATATAGAGCCGAAGCGTATCCGCACCGTATGCCCTGACCACGTCGTCCGGGTTCACGACGTTGCCGAGCGACTTGCTCATCTTGACGCTCTGCCGGAGCGCAGCGTTGCCGTACTTCTCGATCAGCGCCTGCTTCTCCGCCTCGGTCTCGACGTTTCCGACATAGTGCGGGTTCTGGCCGAGGATCATGCCGTGGCTCGTCCGCTTCTGATAGGGCTCCTTCGTGTGCACAACGCCGATATCGTAGAGGAACTTGTGCCAGAAGCGGCTGTAGAGGAGGTGGAGCGTCGTGTGCTCCATGCCGCCGTTGTACCAGTCGACGGGGCCCCAGTACGCCTCCGCCTCCGGGCTGACCGGCGCGGCGTCGTTGTGCGGGTCCATATAGCGCAGGTAATACCAGGAGGAGCCCGCCCAGTTCGGCATCGTGTCCGTTTCGCGCCGGGCCGGACCGCCGCACTGCGGGCACGTCGTATTGACCCAGTCCGTCATCGAAGCGAGCGGGGACTCGCCGTCGTCCGTGAGCTCGTAGCTCTCGACGTTCGGGAGCTCGACCGGCAGCTGGTCCTCCGGGACCGCGACCCAGCCGCACTTGTCGCAGTGGACGAGGGGGATCGGCTCGCCCCAGTAGCGCTGGCGGGAGAAGACCCAGTCGCGCAGCTTATAGTTCGTCTTCAGCTTACCGAAGCCCTGCTCGACGCAGTACTGCTTCATCGCGGGGATCGCCTCCTTCACGGTCATGCCGTTCAGGAAGCCGGAGTTCACCATGATCGCGCTGTCGTCCTTCGCGACGAAGGCGGATTTCGTGATATCGCCGCCGGAGACGACCTCAATGATCGGCAGGCCGAACTTCGTTGCGAAATCCCAGTCGCGCTGGTCGTGGCCCGGGACGCCCATGACGATGCCGGTGCCATAGCTCATCAGGACGTAATCGGAGACGAAGATCGGGAGCTTCTGCTCTGTCACGGGGTTGATCGCCTCGACGCCGTCCAGCCGGACGCCGGTCTTGTCCTTGTTCAGCTCGCCGCGTTCAAAATCGCTCTTGCGGGCGGCGGCTGCGCGGTAGTCCGCGACGGCGTCCCAGTTGGAGATGCGCTCCTGCCACCGGTCGAGCTGCGGGTGCTCCGGCGAGATGACCATGTAGGTCGTCCCGTAGAGCGTGTCGGCGCGGGTCGTATAGACGGTAACGTCATCCCCGGCCGTCGTCCGGAACGTGATCTCGCAGCCGGTGGAGCGCCCGATCCAGTTCTTCTGCTGGGTCTTGACGCGCTCGATGAAGTCGAGATCGTCCAGATCGTCGATCAGCCGGTCGGCGTACTTCGTGATTGCGAGCATCCACTGGCTCTTCTCCTTGCGGACGACGGGGCTGCCGCAGCGCTCGCAGACGCCCTCCACGACTTCCTCGTTGGCGAGGACGCACTTGCAGGAGGTGCACCAGTTGACGGGCATCGTGGTCTTGTAAGCCAGACCGCACTTGAAGAACTGCTGGAAGATCCACTGCGTCCACTTGTAGTACTTCGGGTCGGAGGTGTTCACCACGCGGTCCCAGTCAAAACCAAAGCCGAGCATCTTGAGCTGCCGGGTAAAGTTCGCGATGTTGTCATGCGTCACCTTGGACGGGTGGATGTGGTTCTTGATCGCAAAATTCTCCGTCGGCAGGCCGAACGCATCATAGCCGATCGGGAACAGGACGTTGTAGCCCTCCATGCGCTTTTTCCGCGTGATGATATCCATTGCGGTGAAGGGCCGCGGGTGGCCGACGTGAAGGCCGGCGGCGGAGGGGTACGGGAACTCGATCAGGCCGAAATACTTCGGCTTCGGGCTGCCGGTGACCGCCGCGTAGGGCTTCGTCTCCTCCCACCTGTCCTGCCATTTCTTTTCAATCGCTGCAAAATCGTATTTCATCGCTCGCATCTCACTTTATGATCTAAAATCGCGCACCTGCGCGTTACACGCCCTGCGGTCCGGCGGTCCCGGAGAGGTCGATCTCCTCCGCGTCCGCCCAGAGGCGTTCCAGATTATAGAACTGCCGCGCCTCTTCCATAAACAGGTGGATCACGACGCAGCCGTAGTCCAGCAGGACCCAGCTCCCGCTGCGGTGGCCCTCGCGGTGGATCTTCTGCTCGCCGAGCTCCTCGAGCGCGGCCTCGACCGCGTCGCCGAGCGCCTTGATCTGCGTGCTGCTTGTCGCAGTGCAGATGACGAAATAGTCGGCCAGCGTGGTAACGTCGGTGGTGCGCAGGAGCCGGATATCGTGCGCATGCTTTCCGTCGAGCGCCTTTACGGCGGCAAGGGCAATATCTTTCGGTGTTGTCATAAAAAAACCGTCTCTTTCCCCGGCAGCCGCCGCGCTATGCGGTCAGCGAGCCGAAATTAAAAAATGAAGTCAGCGGAACGACATCCCCCGCGGTGGAGATCGCGCCCTCCGAGCCCCTGCTGAGCAGGATGTCCAGCGAGTCGATCGAGATGGGCTGATTGAAGGGGTTCAGCGCGGCGTTGACCATGTCGACCGTCCCCTCCACGTCGAGCTGGTAATACGATCCGCCGCGGATCGATACCCCGGTACCGGGCAGCAGGTGAAAGCGGACATTCTCCTGGTCCAGTTTGAGGAACTCCCGCAGGAAAAACGAGATGTTGCCGGCGGACAGATCCGTCCTGACACCGCTTTCGACGATTGTGAGCAGGCGGTCCAGGTTCGGTATGCTGCCGAACGTGATGAGCTGCGAGGCAAGCGCCTTCAGCAGGCTCTGCTGCGCCGCGATGCGGCCGAGGTCGCCGTTGGCGTAGCCGCGCCCGTCGTTGTCGGCGCGGTAGCGGAGGACCTTGACGGCGGTCTCGCCGTCGAGCAGCTGGTAGCCCTTCCGGACGTGGATGTGGAGGCCCTGGGTCGGATCGTCGTAGTCCATATCTCTCGGAACATTGTAGTTGATACCGCCGATACAGTCAACCAGTTTTTCCACGACGCCGATATCCACGACGGCGTAGCAGTCCACCTCAAAACCGACGATCCGGCCGAGGTGAGCGACGAACGCCTCCGCGTCGCCGCGCTCGTTCAGGAGGATCGTATTGATCTTCTTGACGCCCCAGCTGACGTTGACGAGCGTGTCGCGCGGGATATTTACGAGATCCAGCGTGCCCTCCGCCGTATTCAGGCGGCCGACGATGATCGTGTCCGTGTTCACGCCGACCTGGTCGTTGGCGAGGAGGACGAAGGTCTAGCAGTCGTCGAGCCGGCTGAGCGGTTCCGGCGTCGGGGACGCCGCCGCGCTCGGCGTCGGCTTGGCCGAGGGCTCCGGCGAGGTGTACACCGGCTCCGGGACCGCCGGCTTCGGCGTCGCGGTCTCGGGCACGTTCGGCGCCGGGGCCGTGTCGGGCGGCTTTTCCCAGAGGGAGTATGCGATGATAAAGACCAGAACGGCGAGGAGGATACACCCCGCGACGATCAACGGCCGGCGGTACTTCTTCCAGCCGCCGCGGTTCAGAAACATGGAGAGGAAATCCAGAAAGCGCTCCTTCAGGCTGCCCGGTTTCTGCGCCGGTTCCTTCGGGCTGTCCGAGTCGACGGCGCCGCTCTCCTGCGCCGCGGTCTCCTTATCGGACTCAGGCGCCGCGGCGGGCTCGGTCTTCGGCTCGGGCGGCGTGTGCTCCGCGTGCTTTCCGCCGAATAGCTTCATTCGATCACTTCACCCTTTCCCGGTAGTACGCGAGGGCCTCCAGCGTGGACGGATGCGCCTCGTTCCCGCGGCTGCGGATGTCCTCCAGGCTCATCTCGAAGCCGAGGAGCATCGCCCTGTCCAGATCCTCGTAGGCGAGCGTGCGCAGCTTTTCCACACCCGGAAAGTCACGGGTCGGCTCGATATAATCGGCCATGTAGATTATTTTCTCCAGGAGAGACATCGCCGGGCGCCCGGTCGTATGCCAGCGGATCGCGGAGACGATCGAGGGCGCGCAGCCGAACTCATGCTCCGCGACGGCGGCGCCGGTCCTGGCGTGCAGCAGCTTTTCGCTGCGCCGCTCCATCGCGTCGATCTCCACGCCGTACGCCTCGCACAGGCGGAGCTGCTCCGCAATCCGCTCCTTCTTCGTGCAGTCATGCAGGATCGCCGCCTCCGCGGCCTCCTCCGGATCCGCCCCCCAGCGCGCCGCGAGGCGGACAGCCTCCTCCTCGCAGCCGCGGACATGCGGGATGCGCGAGGGCTTGAGCATGGCGAAGGATCTGCGGCGGAGCCAGTCGAAATCCACCTTCGCGCTGTAAAGGCGGTATTTGATGATATACGCGTAGACCTCGTCCGTCAGAAGCTCTGCCCCGCTGCGCGCCTTCAGCGCCTCACGGATATCGGTCGAGTGTGCCGGATACGGTCTCGTCGAGATGAGCCTGACCCGCGCGCCGAGGGCGGAGAGACGGTCGGCCGCCTCGGTGACGGCGCCGGAATCCTCCGCCGCGCGGCGAAAAGCCGCGACAGTGCACTGCGAAAAGATATAGGCGGAGTCGTACCAGCGATCCAGCGTCTGCAGCATATCCGTCCCGACGAGAAGGAAAAACGAGGCGTCCGGCCAGAGCGTCCGGAGCTGGCGCAGCGTGTCCGCCGTATAGCTATTGCCGCCGCGCGCGACCTCGACGTCGGAGACCTCCGCACCGGGCACGGAGGCAAAGCCCAGCCGGCAGAGCTCCAGCCGCTGCTGCGGCGTCGGGCTGGCGGGAGACATCACCTTGTGCGGCGGAAGATGGTCCGGCATGATCAGAAAGCGGTCCGGACGGAGCTGCTCCGCCGCGGCGAGCGCGCTCGTGAGGTGTCCCCTGTGCGGCGGATTGAAGCTGCCGCCGAAGATCGCGATCCGCTCGCTCATCTCTTCTTCCCCGCCGGAAGGTCGATCTTCGGCTCCTTCACGTTGCGGCGATAGAGAACGAATTTGCTGCCGATGCACTGCACGGCGTCGCACCCGCATCGGTCGCACAGCCGGTCGCTCACCTCGCGCGCGGTCAGCATGGCGCTCTCCAGGACGCTGCCCTTGATGAGCTCCCGCGCCTCCAGCGCGTCGCTGACCTGCCGGACGACGTTGTCCGTCACGCCGTCCTTGCCGACGATAACGATCGCGTCCATCGGGTTCGCGAGCGCGCGCAGAAAGGCGCGCTGTTTGCCTGTCAGCATGTTTCTCAGCTCCTCCCTCAATCCAGAAGCGCGGTTACGAAGCGTTTCGCCTCAAAGGGCATCAGATCGTCGATCTGCTCGCCAACGCCGATGAATTTCACCGGGACGCCGAGCGACTGCGCTACGGCGAAGACGATGCCGCCCTTTGCCGTTCCGTCCAGCTTCGTCAGGACGAGGCCGGTCAGATCCGCGGCGTCCAGGAAGCTCTTCGCCTGCAGAAGCCCGTTCTGTCCGGTCGTCGCGTCGAGCACGAGCAGCGTCTCAATATCCG
>JAEEGI010011107.1_pt1 | contig 19486 bp, 13 predicted proteins | sample 8958751 | NCBI WGS metagenome assembly JAEEGI01 (sample SAMN16246545, study PRJNA631951) | gut metagenome | biome: gut microbiome; feature: rumen; material: KS-attached | host: Bos | place: Iran: Karaj | collected 2018-10 | reverse complement strand
TGACGTACTTGGCAACCGCTTCCTTCATCTGGGTGTCAGACAAAACGGGAGTTGCAATGAAAACGGTTTCGTACTGGTTAACCATTGTTTGTTAATTAATTGTTTATAAATACTTTAACTCTTCTGGAGCAAAAAGCTTGCCCGAAAAGGACTGCAAAGATAGGCATTATTCCCCTAAAAACCAAATGTTTGCAGCTACTCCCCTTCACTTTTTTGACTTTTGTTTTCAACTCCCTGAAATGCAGCCATTTGAAACGCGAATAAAAATGTGTCCCGAAATGTAGAACGGCTCTCGTCCATATCTAACTTTGCAGTGCAATCATCCGTCGTTCGAATCTGATCGATCGCCATCCCCCAATGACTGCAGAATGCCGCCGGAAACCCTCCCGACGGCATTCTTTATTCTGTTGTTATGTTGTAGTTGTTCCGCTCCTCAGTTATTTCTTTGCCGGAACATTTGCCAGCACGGCCTTCAGATACTCCCAGGTGCGCTCCACGGAGGCGATGTTCACCTTCTCGTCGGGGCTGTGGGGATACCTGATGGTGGGGCCTACGGAGACCATCTCCCAGTTGGGATACTTGGCGCCCATGATAGCGCATTCAAGGCCGCCGTGGGTGGCCATTATCTTCATGGGCTTGCCATATACCTTCTGGTACTGCTCCATCATGACCTTGTTCATGGGGGTGTCAAGCTTGGGAGTCCAGCCGGAGTAACCGCCGGCAAACTTTATCTCGTTGGCGCCGGCAAGCTCGAAGACGCAACGGACGCGCTCCGCAAGGTCTGCCTTGGCGGTGTCTACGGCGCTTCTCATGAGGCTGTGGACGGTGATGCGGCCCTTTTCAGTGCGGACTATTGCCATATTGATGGAGGTCTCTGTGAGACCGGGCATGGTCTGGCTCATGCGGATCACTCCCGAAGGGCAGGCTATCATGGCCTTGACGGCACGGAGCATCACGCTGGTGGGAATGTAGTAAGCGGCAGGCTTCTGGTCCCTGACAAAGAGGACTGCTGAGGGATCGGAATCGGCAAATTCCGCCTTTACCTCTGCGAAGATGTTGTCTATCATCTTCTTTGCGGCGGCGATGTTCTCTTCCGGGAGAAGGATCTGGGCATCGGCCTCGAAAGGAATGGCGTTACGGAGGCTGCCGCCGGTGAAGTTCACGACCTTTGCGCCCAGGATTTCAATAAGGGGAAGGAGGATCCTGGCCATGACCTTGTTGGCATTTGCCCTGTAGAGGGAGATGTCCATGCCGGAGTGGCCGCCCTGGAGGCCCTTGACAGTGATTTCAAGGCCTTTGTGGGCTGCAGGGGCCGCATACTTGCGGTATCTGAAGGAGGCCGATACGTCAAGACCGCCGGCGCAGCCAACGCAGAGCTCGCCCTCGTCCTCGGAGTCAAGGTTTATGAGGATGTCGCCCTTCAGGACGCCGGGCTTAAGGCAGTTGGCGCCGGTCATTCCGGTTTCCTCGTCGTATGTTACAAGCACCTCCACGGGACCGTGCTTCACGCTCTTGTCTTCCAGTACGGAAAGGCCCATGGCAACGCCTATTCCGTTATCTGCACCCAGGGTTGTGCGGTCTGCGGTGACCCACTCGCCGTCAACGTATGCATTGATGGGGTCGGTGAGGAAGTTGTGGGGGGAATCCGAGGTCTTCTGCGGGACCATGTCCATGTGGCCCTGCAGGATTACTCCCCTCATGTTCTCGCACCCGGGTGTGGCGGGAACGCGGATTATGATGTTTCCGGTGTCGTCCTTGATGGTTTCAAAACCGTGGGAAACGCCCCAGTTGTAAAGATACTCTATTACCTTGGCCTCGTGCTTGGAAGGACGGGGAATCTGCGTTAACTGGTAAAAGTTGTTCCAGACAACCTGGGGTTTAAGATCTTTGATGCTCATGATTGGTTATTTGTTAATTATTGGTTTATAGGCATTTCGGCTTCGCGGCCAAGCTGGTATACGGGGACTCTCTGTTCCATGACGGGGTTTCCGTTCTCCAGGAGGCGGAGGCGGCATATTGCGGGAATCCGGTAATGGATGGAGCCAAGTTTCTCCGGCTTTTTCCTTGCGTCCGCGGGGGCGGCCTCGGTCTTTACGTCAGGAACGGAAACGGGGGTGAACTCAAGCTCGTAGGGCTTTGACCGGGGCCTGTTCTCCCTGCCGATGTAACCGTCTTCCGCCATATAGAATGCAGTATACCTGTGCGTGCGTGCGGTAGCCGAAGGCATTACCTCGAAACTGGCGCTGAATTCACGGGTGACGCTGTATCCGGTGAAAAGGAGAAGATACTCCTCCTCAATCTTTGTAAGCTCCGCAAGGGCGGCGGCCATGGATTCCCCGCTGTAGTTGGCGTCGGTATTGCCGATGGCTATGTTATGCCTGTCTTTCCTTGCCTGGAGGATGGCATCGGCGGCCTCACCGGCCTTGTCCTCGACGGTCTTTGCCATGGAGACGCTGTGCTCTACGGGATAGCGGATCTCCCCTTCCTCCGTGTGTTCTACCTTATACTCTATCTGGTTTACAAGCTTCATGGGACCGGTTATGCCGGAGGCTCCGAAAGAAGGGGCGTCCACCGGCTGGAAACGCCACCGGAGGTCTTTGCCTTCAATTCCGTCACCGAATGCGATGAGCCCCTGCGCGCTCATGGCAAGGAGGGAACTGTTCCCGGCGGGGGCTGTGAAGCGCTGAGCCCAGGGATCGGCCTCCAGGTGAGGGACTATGCGGATTTCCTTTATCCAGGTCTTTTTGGTGTCCGATGCCGGGACGTTAAGGTTCAGAAGGTCCTTGGCATACTGGGAATACGGTCCGGCATGGTGAATCTCTTCCACGGCATGGACCTCTACCGTAAACGTGGTAAAGGGAAGGGCGTAGGTGACGTCCTGCGCCAGGGCATACAGCGGAAGCAGCAGGGAGGCTGCGACGGCGGCTATTTTTTTCATCATTTCCATCTTTTATGTGTCCAGAGGTAGTTCCAGGGCTGCTCCCTGAGGTCTTCCTCCAGAAGTGTGTAGTAAGTCTTCATTATCTCAAGGGGGTCCATTCCCTTTGCGTGCTCCGCAATGGGGACGAAGGTCATGCTGTAGCCGCCCTCTTCCCTTTCCAGGAAGCGCATGTACACCACGGACATGTCCATCTTTACGGCCAGGCCGGCTGCTGCGGTCATGGTCTTGGTGTCCAGTCCCATGAACTCCACGTGCTCTGCCGGCACCTTGTGGTTGTACGGAGACTGGTCCGTAATAAATACATAGGCCTTCTTCCTGTCCCGGTTTTCAAGCACGTGGCGGAGAATGTGGCGGGAATCCACATATCCGTCAAATTTGGAATCCGATATGGGAGCCACCCGGTTCTTTGCCACAAAGCGGTCCCAGAACTTGCTTGTAAGCGGTGCGTACGCCACGCCAAGCTGCTCCGGAAGGATATCTATGGGCTCCGAGTAAGAGTACTGGCGGTACCCGGCGATGAGTTCCCAGTTGCCGGCATGCGTCTGAAGGATCATCATCTGCGGAGCTCCGGCAAACAGGCGGTTGAGTTCCCCGGGATTTGTAATTTCCACTATATGGCTTTTGTGAAGTCGCTTCCTCCCCTTTTCTCCCCTGCAGGTTCCAAACCACAGCATTTCCCGGAAAATGCGGGCAAGGTGGCGGTAGAACTGCTTCCGGATTCTTTTTATCTCACCATAAGGCTTTTCCGGGAAGCAGCGGGCAAGATTGGTGTATACCACGTTTTCGCGGTAGTGGAAGACATCGCCCAGAAGCCATGCCAATATTGAAACTTTCTTTGCCATCAGACTTACAAATATAAACAAAATTATTATCTTTGTAAGAATCGAATACACTAAAAGTATCTCAAATATGTTTAAAGGACAACCTAAAGGACTGTTTGCTCTGGCACTTGCCAACACCGGCGAGCGCTTCGGCTACTACACCATGATTGCCGTGTTCGCCCTGTTCCTGAGGGCAAACTTCGGCCTCTCGGCAGGTACTGCCGGAACCATTTACAGCTCATTCCTCATGCTGGTATACTTCTTCCCCCTCATCGGCGGTATCCTTGCCGATAAGTTCGGTTTCGGAAAGATGGTCACAACCGGCATCATCGTCATGTTCATGGGCTACCTCCTGCTCTCCGTTCCCCTTGGAGGCGGCACAGTGGCACTGGTGGGAATGCTGGCCGCACTTGTTCTCATAGGCTTCGGCACGGGTCTTTTCAAAGGTAACCTCCAGGTTATGGTAGGTGACCTTTACAACGACCCCCAGTACGCCTCCAAGCGCGACTCCGGCTTCTCCCTCTTCTACATGGCAATAAACATCGGCGCCCTGTTCGCCCCTACCGCTGCAATCAAGATCAGGGAATGGGCAATAGGCCTTGGCTTTGACGGCAACGCAGCTTACCATTTCTCCTTTGCAGTGGCCTGCGTATCCCTCATCGTTTCAATAGCTATCTACTACATCTTCCGCAGCTGGTTCAAGCACGTCGAAGGCGGCCACGCCAAGGGAGAGAAAGCCCAGGTTGTGGACACCCTCACCCCGGAGCAGACCAAAAAACGCATGGTTGCCCTGTTCCTGGTGTTCGCGGTTGTCATCTTCTTCTGGATGAGCTTCCACCAGAACGGCCTCACACTCACCTATTTTGCCGATGAATTCACGGAGCGCAGCTCTTCCGGCATAGCATCAATGCCGTTCAACGTATTCAACCTTGTGGCAGTGATTGCAATTGTGTACGCCCTCTTCTCCATCTTTGACAAGGAGGCCAGCAAGAAGGGCAAGTGGATAGGCGTGGGCGTAGTAGTTCTCGCATGCGCATACCTTGTATGGCAGTACACCCGCCTCAGCGGTTCCATCGCCATCAGCGCTCCTATCTTCCAGCACTTCAACCCGTTCTACGTGGTTGCCCTCACACCTGTGTCAATGGCCATCTTCGGCGCACTGGCAGCCAAGGGCAAGGAGCCTTCCGCTCCCAGAAAGATTGCCTACGGCATGCTTGTAGCCGCAGTTGCATTCGGCCTTATGGCCTTTGCCTCCATAGGCCTCAATACTCCTGACGTGCAGGCTGCAGCGCGCGAGGCCGGAATGCCGGAAACCCTGGTTTCCCCCTACTGGCTCATCAGCGTCTACCTCATTCTCACCTTCGGAGAGCTTCTCCTCAGCCCCATGGGCATTTCCTTCGTATCCAAGGTGGCTCCTCCCAAGTACAAGGGCATGATGATGGGTATGTGGTTCGTAGCAACGGCCCTCGGAAACTTCCTGGTACAGGTTGGCGGTCACCTCTGGGGCGGCCTTCCCCTGTGGGTTGTATGGGCGGTATTCCTTGGCGTATGCGTCATCTCCGCCATCTTCATGTTCGCAATGATGAAAAAGCTTGAGGCTGCAACCGAATAAGTGCCACGGCTTTACATCATATCTGGCTGCAACGGCTCCGGGAAAACCACAGCGTCATATGCGCTCCTCCCGGAGCTGCTTGATTGCAGCGAGTTCGTAAACTCAGACGAGTTTGCAAAACACCTTTCGCCATTTGCTCCGGAGGGAGCGTCCATCACGGCCAGCCGCCTTATGCTCCGCAAGGTCAAATACCTGTTCGAGCGAAGGGAAGATTTCTGCATAGAAACCACCCTGGCCACACGCTCCCTCCTGAAGATGGTGCGTTCCGCACAGCAGAACGGCTACTACGTGACAGTATTGTATTTCTGGCTCAATTCCCCGGACCTCGCCGTGGAAAGAGTCGCCTCCAGGGTTCTCGCCGGCGGTCACGACATCCCTGAAGAAACCATACGCCGGCGCTACACCGTTGGGCTCAACTACCTTTTCCACGACTACATGCAGGAATGCGACAAGTGGATATTAGCGGACAACTCCGAGCCCCCGTTCCAGATAATCGCCGAAGGCACCAAGAAAGGCCTCATGATTCGCGACATGGACAAATACAAAATGGTCAGAAACCTTGTCTCCAATATGCCGGAGGCCATTCCTCAGCGCCCCCTGGAAAGCGTGACGGAATCCATCGTCAAGGAAATGGCAAAGGCTCCCCTGGCGCACGACGGCGTCCCCTTCGCCCCCGAAAACGGCAATGATATACAGTAAAGATTACTATCTTGGTTTATTCAATGTAGATATCCCTTCCCTGAACCGCCTTGTTCAGACAGGCCTTTCCCAGGGAGGCAGCTACTGCGACCTCTTCTTCGAAAACACCACCTACGGAAGCCTCCTCCTCAGGGACGGAGCCGTCACTTCCGGAGGTTCACACATAGATTTCGGCGTAGGAATCCGCGTACTCTGCGGGGAAAAGACCGGCTACGCATATTCGGAGAGCACCGCTCCACAGGACATGCTTGCATGCGCCCGCTCCGCCGCCCAGATTGCAGATTCTTCATCGCCCGTAAGCGATTACGGCACTCCCAATCCCAGCCGCGGGGAGCCCAATCCCATGGCGGACAGGTATCCCATGCAAATGCCGTGGCGGGAATGCTCCATGAAAGGATTCCTCCCCTTCCTCACCCTGCTTGAAACCAAAGTAAGGGCAAAGGACCCGAGGGTTGTAAAGGTAATGGCATCCCTGGCCTTCCAGGTCACCGACGTCCTTATGTACAATTCTTCCCGGGAACTCAAGTGGGACACCCGCCCCATGGGCAGCGTCTCCGTCACCGCAGTGTTTTCCCAGGGCGGAAAGGCAGAGAACAAATCCACCTCCAGGAGCTTCCGCACCGGTGCGGAAATGCTCACGGAGGCCCTGGCGGAGGAAATATCGGCCGACGTTGTCTCCGGCATCGACGCCCGCTTCGAGGCCATCCGTCCCAAGGGCGGAAAGATGCCCGTAGTCATGGGCGCAGGCGCCTCCGGAATCCTTCTCCACGAGGCCATGGGCCACTCCTTCGAGGCAGATTTCAACCGTAAGGGCACCTCCATCTTTGCCGACAAAATGGGCCTCCGGATATGCCCCAAGGGCATAAACATCATAGACGACGGCACCCTCCCCGGCAACCGCGGGTCCCTGAATTTTGACGATGAGGGCGTTCCCGGGCAGAAGACATATATGGTAGAGGACGGCGTCCTTACATCGTACCTTCACGACCGCATCTCCGCCGCACACTACGGGGTTAAACCCACCGGAAACGGCCGCCGGGAAAGCTTCCGCTATGCCCCTATCCCCCGCATGAGGGCAACCTATATGGAAAGCGGCAGCGCCAAGGCTCCGGACCTTATTGCATCGGTCAAAAAAGGCATCTTCGTGGACGAGTTCTCCAACGGACAGGTGAAGATTGGCGAAGGCGACTTTACCTTCTTCGTAAAGTCCGGCTTCCTAATTGAGGACGGCTGCCTCACCGCCCCGGTAAAGGATATCAACATAATCGGAAACGGCCCCCAGGCACTTGCAGACATGGTTGGCGTTGCCGATGACCTCAAGATAGACCCCGGCGCCTGGACCTGCGGAAAGGAGCAGAGCGCTCCGGTATCCTGCGGCATTCCCACCGTACTCATAAAAGAACTGACAGTAGGAGGAGAATAGGATGAGACTGGATTCAAAAGAGATAGAACTTGCAAGGCACTGCCTGGATTATGCGCTTGAAAACGGTGCAGACAAGGTAAGGATCACGCTCACAAAGAGCCTCCTTAACCTTGTGGGTGTTCTGAACGGAGAGGTGGACAAGACTTCCCACGCCCTGGACCGCAGCCTCCAGCTTAACATCTTTGCCGACGGCCGCTACGGCACCTTCTCCTCCAACCGTCTGGAACGGGAAGGCCTGGAACAGTTTATCCGTGGAGCCATCGTCACCGTCAAAATGCTGGAGAAGGACTCCTTCAGGGACCTTCCCGACCCTGAGCGCACCGTAAAGGACGCTGCAGACGGCAACGAGCTTGACCTGTACGACCCTGAATACGTGAACATGAGTGCGGAAAAAAGACATGATCTGGCGCTTGGTTCCATGTCCTGGCCCCGGAAAGAAACTCTTGAAAAGGGCTTCACGCTGGTTTCGGAGGAAGGCGAATACTCGGACAGCATCTTTGACAGCGTCACTATAGATTCCAACGGCCTTTACGCACGGCATACGGAGACATCGTTCGAGATTGGATACGAGGTCACCGTAGAAGACGGAGAGGGCAATCTATACTCCGGATACTGGTGGGACGCCACGCCGCGCCTTGGGGACCTGAAGATTGCAGACTGCTCCGCAACTGCTATAGAAAGGGCAGCCGCCCAGATAGGGCCCAAAGGCATAGAGAGCGGAAAGTACACCGTTGTCATCGACAGTGAGTGCGCTTCGAAGGTCCTTACCCCTGTCCTCAATGCCCTGGGAGGGTTCTCGCTGCAGCAGAAGAATTCCTTCATGGACGGGACTATCGGCAAAAAAGTATTCCCGGAAGGCCTTACCGTCATGGACCTCCCCCGCTCCAGAGGGGAAACCGGATCTCGCCTTTTTGACAGCGAGGGCGTTGCCACAAGGGACAGTGCAATAATAGAAAAAGGTGTGGTGAAGGAATACTTCCTTAACACCTACATTGCCGCCAAGATGGGAATGGAACCCACAATAGAAGACGCTACAAGGGTAAAGGTGATGCCCGTGGGCGGTTGCAGGACATGCAAAGATATACTTGAAAAGGTAAAGGACTGCATACTTGTGACAGGTTTCAACGGGGGCAATTCCAACAGCGCCACAGGCAATTTCTCCTACGGAATTGAAGGCTTCCTGGTAAAGGACGGAAAGATTGAGTACCCTGTAAAGGAAGCACTTATGACCGGAGATTTTCTTACTCTGTGGAATAATCTTATCTTTGCAGCGGAAGATGCAAGGCTCTGTATGTCCAAGCTCATTCCAAGCATAGCTTTTGCAGGTGTAGATATAAGCGCATGAGAACCGCGGTAGTCATACTCAATTACAATACAAAGGAATATCTCAGGAAATTCCTTCCGGGCCTTGTTGCGTCTACGGAAGGCCTTGACGCCCAGGTAATTGTGGCAGACAACGCATCCAAAGACGGCTCCGCGGAAATGATGAAGGAAGAGTTTCCGGACATTCCGCTAATGGTTCTTGAAGAGAACTACGGCTTCACGGGAGGCTACAACAGGGCCCTGAAAGGCCTTGAGGCGGAGTTCTATGTGCTTATAAACTCAGACATAGAAGTTCCCAGGGACTGGCTGAGGCCGCTTCTCTCCTGGATGGATTCCCATCCTGAGTGCGGCGCCTGCGGGCCAAAGCTCATATCGTACAATGACCGCTCCTCCTTTGAGTATGCCGGCGCTGCAGGCGGCTATCTGGACCGATATGGCTATCCTTTCTGCCGCGGAAGGGTGCTCCAGAAGCTTGAGAAGGACAATGGGCAGTACAACAATCCTCTGAACGTTCTCTGGTGCAGCGGAGCGTGCCTTATGGTCCGCAGCACTGTCTGGAACGCACTCGGAGGCCTTGACAGCAGGTTCTTTGCCCACATGGAAGAGATAGACCTCTGCTGGAGGATGCAACTTGCCGGCTGGAAGGTCACTAATGTCCCTGAATCTGTAGTGTACCATATTGGCGGGGGAACCCTTCCAAACGAGTCCCCTTTCAAGCTGAGGCTCAATTTCAGGAACAATCTGCTGCTCCTTGAGAATAATCTTCCGGCAACCTTCAAAGCAAATGGCTCCAGGCATCCCAAATGCCGCACACGCCGCAGAATCCTTGTGAGGATGCTTCTGGACGGCTGCTCGGCCCTGGTTTACCTCTTAAAGGGCAAATGGAGTTTCTTTAGAGCCGTTGTGACCGCGCACAAAGAGTACCGGCAGCTCCGGACTCCGGGTGCTATCCCCGATTCTCCAAAACTGCCGGAAGGTCTCTACAGCGGCTGGATAGTGCCTAAAGGGCTGTTGTAGGCCTTTCGAAGCCGTCCCTTTCGCAAAGGGCGCTGATTCTCTTGATGCGGGTGGCGGTGTCCGGGTGGGTGGAGAAAAGGCTGCTCACGGGTCCCATGACAGCACCTGACGCTCCGCTTCCCTGCTGAAGCTTCTCAAAAGCCTGTACCATAGCCCAGGGATTGCGCTTTGCGGCTACAAGGAATTCATAGCTGAACTCGTCGGCCTCGCTTTCCTGCTTCTTGGAGAAGTGGTTGGAGATGAGGGTCTGGCCAATTACGCCAAGCTGGGAGTCCGTAAGGACAGCAACCTTGTCCGACGTTGCAGCAATGCCTTCGAACGCAGCGCTGGTTAGCATGCTGTTGCGCATCTGCTTGTAAGTGTGCTGAAGCGCAACGTGGCCTATCTCGTGGGCAATGACGGAGAGGAGCTCGGCATCGTCCATGAGGTCCATGATGCCGGTGTACACCCTCACAGAGCCGTCTGCGCAGGCAAAGGCGTTGACCTCGTTATTCTGGTACACTTTGTAGTTGAGGGGGACGTCTCCTACCTGCGTGAGCCTCTGGGTGAGGTTCCTGAGGCGCTTTGTATAAGCATTGGTTTCCGGGAGCACGGGGCTCTGGGCGTCCAGCTGGGTGATGTACTGCTGGACATATGCAATTACCTCCGATTCCGGGAGCATAAGGGCCTGGGAGGCATATGCGGCGCCCTGCATGAGGCGTGCTGTATTGATGCTTCCGCAGGAAGCGAGCAGCACGGCGGCTGCAACGAGTGACAGAATGCGTTTCATCTTAGTCAGAATTTTCCCAAATATACAAATTATTTCGTATATTGTGACAAATTATAAAACTTGTTTTTATGCGTGTAAAGAATCTGGCCTTTCTGGCGGCAATACTTCTTTCGCTCCCCGTACAGGCCACCAAACTCATTGGTATAAAGGTACTTGACAAAGATTATATAGTACTTCAGTTCCGGGACGGAAAGGTCCGTTACAGAGACAGCGGCAAAGGCCCCAGCGCCTATCTCGGTCACACTTTCATGGACGGTGACGACACCCTTAAAACATTCAATCCCCGCTTTTTCACGGGCACTTCGGCCGGCGAGTGGTTCATATCGTCAAAGGACGACAGGCGCCACAACAAGGTCACTGCAATGTACCGCAAGTCAAAACCCATGAACACGGACAACACCCTCACAAGCGAGCTTGACCACTGGGTTTTCCTACGGCTGGAAAGCCCCATGAAGCAGGGCTGCACATACACTGTGAGCATTCCGTCCAGGAGCGGATCGGACAAAGCATCGGCAGAGGTTGTATTCGACGTATGGAATTCCCAGTCGGAGGCCATCCACGTAAATATCCTTGGCTATTCCACCCAGGAAAAGACCAAGGCCGCTGACCTTTATTATTGGCTGGGAGACGGCGGAAAGAGGGACTACAAGGCCTTCGAGGGCAACAAGGTGTGGCTCTATAATGTTAAAAGCGGAGCCAGGCAGCAGGTTGGAAAGGTAAAACTCTGGAAAAAGGCCTCGCAGTGCAGTAAAGAGGCAGGCGAGAAGAATCTCACCGGAAGCGATGTCTGGAGCATTGACTTCAAGAATGCCGCACCCGGAACGTACCGCCTGGTGGTAGACGGAGTTGGCTGCAGCATGGACTTCCAGATAAAGCCGGACCTTTATCTGGATCCTTATAAGTACAGCGTCCTGGGCTATTACTACATGCGCCTTGGAGAGCGCATCAAAGACGGTTTTACCCCGCGCCAGCCGCTGTTCATACCTGAAGAAGACCCAAACGGCCTCACGGTATACAAGACAGACCTCCATCCCTGGCACCCGGACTGGCAGAAACTCCCCGGCGACGTCTGGGACGAGCCCCATTTCAAGAATCTCCGGGAATCGGCCTTCTGGAAGCACCGCCTTCCCGGCAACCCCGTCAATGTTGATGTGAAGGGCGGCCACTCGGACGCCATGGACTGGGACCGCCACCTCGCCCACGTGAGCAATATTTACGACATGCTCCTCCCCTACATCCTCTCCGGAGGCCGCCTGGGCGAGGACAACCTGGGAATCCCGGAAAGCGGCAACGGCATCCCAGACCTCATAGATGAGGCCAGGAACGAGGTCGATTTCTTCCTCAGCATCCGCGACGGGGAAGCTTACTCCCAGGGTGTTACCAACCCGGACAAGAACTGGGGCGTAATGTTCCAGGCCGGCTGCACAACCATGGCAGCATGGGCAAATGCCGCCAACTGCGCAATGATTGGCTATGCCCTCCATATTGCAGGAAATAAAGAATTGGAAGAATATTATACCCAGGAGGCCGTGAAAGCCTTCAACTTTGCCTCCAGACAGAAGAATCTCCAGCTGGACGATCTCCAGGGAATAGGCCTTGAGGGCATGCGAGGGCGCGATTTCAAGCAGATGGCCGCCGCATTCCTCTACAACCTTACCGGGGACACCCATTGGGAAGACATAGCAGAAGAGGAAAGCGTAATCAAGGGGGCCGATGACGACCGCATCCTTCTCCGCGGCCTCAGCGGCCACTGCCAGATATGGGGCGTCGCCGCATATCTTACCTGCCCCTGGGAGCGCCATTTCCCGGTACTGTATTCCAATATGGTCAAGGCCCTCACTGAAGAAGTAAAGGAAGACCACCTGTCCCCTTCCCTTGAAAGGCCCTCCAGGCGCGCTGCAGACGATGTCCGCTGGATAACGTCGGAAAACCTCCAGAGGGCAATAATGCTTCACTACTGCACAAAGGACAAGGCCCTGAAGCAGCAGCTGGAAACTGCTTTGTACACGGAAGCAAGCTGGTGCCTTGGCCGCAACCCCGGCAATATAGTTGAGATGACCGGCCTTGGGCAGCGTCACATCACGGACTGCTATTCAACCGGCCGGAACGACGGCCTTCCCGGCACCCATCCCGGCCAGACGCCCTTCAACGGCACGGAAACATGGTCTGAGGGCAATGGCGGCGATGCAAAGATTATCCTCCGCTACTGCTATCCGGACTGGTGGAACGGCGGCTGGCCCCGTCAGGAGTCCTTCTTCAACCAGCGCTACTTCTGGGTAAACGGAGAGTTTACCCCACGTGAAACCATGAGGGGCAAACTTGCGCTTGTGGCTTATCTTTATGGAATAAGGCCCTAGAGCTCTACGGTGAGTTTCTGCACTCCCGGTTTATACGGGATGTAGAAACCGCCTTTCTTCCCGGAATACTTTATTTCAAGTTCATATACCGCGTCACGGAACTTTCTGTGCACGCGGTATGTTCCGTATTGGAGAGGGATGCAGGGCTCTATGAGCAGGCCGTCAAACTGTGGCTTGATGCCAAGGATGGACTCGCTTACGGCTTTCCATGTCCAGGCGGCCGTGCCGGTGAGCCAGCTGTTCTTGCCCTCTCCGGGCTTTGCGGCGTCCTTTCCGGCAACCATCTGGCAGAACACGTAAGGTTCCACCTTGCGGAGGGTCTGGTCCTTGGTGAAGGCGGGTGTAATCTTGCAGTAGTGGCGCCAGGCATCGTCCCTGCGGCCGGCCATGGCTTCGCCTATTATCACCCACGGGTTATTGTGGCAGAAGATGCCGGCGTTCTCCTTGTAACCTTCAGGATATGAGCTTATTTCCCCGTATTCATAAATGTACTTGGAGTAGGCCGGGGTGTTGAGGACTATGCCCTGCTCGCACTCTAGATGCTTTACGGTGGAGTCAAGCGCCTTGTCGCAGAGGCCTTCATCGGCGCCGATCCGGGCCATGGTGCACCAGCCCTGGCTCTCTATGAAGATCTTTCCTTCCTCGCACTCCCTGGAGCCTATCTTGTTGCCGTAGTAGTCGTATGCACGGAGGAACCACTCGCCGTCCCAGCCATGCTGCTTCACGGCGCTTTCCATGGCCTTGACGGCCTCTTTCACGCCTTCCGCGTCCTTGTCTCCTATCCTCTGGAGAAGTTCCGCGAAATCGCGTCCCTGGGCCACGAAGAGGCCTGCTATCATAAGGGACTCTGCCTTTGTGCCTTCCGTCTTGTTTTCCGTGGTCTGGAAGGAATCGTCAGGATTCCAGGAGAAGCAGTTGAGGTTGAGACAGTCGTTCCAGTCCGCCCGGCCGATGAGAGGAAGATCGTGAGGGCCAAGATTGTCCGTAACATGCCTGAAACTAATCTTCAAGTGGTACAGGAGGGATACTTCCGTACCGGGCTTGTTGTCAAACGGGACGGGCTCATTGAGTATGCCGAAGTCTCCGGTCTCACGGATATACGCAACCGTTCCGAAAATGAGCCAGAGGGGATCGTCATTGAAACCGCCGCCTATGTCGTTGTTGCCGCGCTTGGTGAGGGGCTGGTACTGGTGGTAACAGCCGCCGTCCGGGAACTGGGTGGATGCAATGTCGATGATCCTCTGACGCGCACGGTCCGGAATCATATGGACGATGCCGGCGAGGTCCTGGTTGGAGTCCCTGAAACCCATTCCACGGCCTATTCCACTCTCAAAGTAGCTGGCACTGCGGCTGAAGAAGAAGGTTATCATACACTGGTACTGGTTCCAGATATTTACGGTACGGTCCAGCTCCGGGACGTCCGAGGACACGTTGAAACGGCCAAGGAGGTTATCCCAGAATGCTCTGAGTTCTGCGAATGCCTTATCTGCCTTCTCCACAGTAGAGAATGCCTCCAGCATTGCCAGTGCGCGTTTCTTGTTAATTACAGCAGGTGCCACGAACTTCTCCTCCTGCGGATTCTCCACATAGCCCAGCACGAACACCAGTTCAGTGGATTCTCCGGCACCCAGTTCAAGGTCAAACCTATGGGATGCAATGGGGCTCCAGCCGTGGGCCCTGGTGTTGCCGGAAGTGCCGGCAAGCACCTGCTGAGGAGCCTCGAAGCCGTTGTACATTCCTATGAAAGTCTCCCTGTCCGTGTCATATCCGTCGAAAGGACGGTTCACGCCATAGAAGGCGTAATGGTCCCTGCGCTCGCGGTACTCGGTCTTGTGGTAAATCACGGAGCCCTCTATTTCCACCTCACCGGTGGAGAGGTTGCGCTGGAAGTTCTCCATATCAGTGGAGGCGTTCCAGAGACACCATTCCGCAAAGGAATACAGCTTGAACTGCTTCTTGGAAGAACCCGTATTGGTAATCTTCACCTTGTGGACCTCGCACCTGTGGCCGATGGGAACAAAGAATGTGACCTCCGCCTTGAGGCCGTTCTTCTGGCCCACAATCTTGGTGTAGCCCATTCCGTGGCGGCACTCGTAGAAGTCCAGTGCAGTCTTGCAGGGCTTCCAGCCGGGGTTCCAGACAGTATCGCCGTCTTTTATGTAGTAATAGCGGCCGCCGGCGTCCATTGGAACGCCGTTGTAGCGGTAACGGAGGATCCTCCGGAACTTTGCGTCCCGGCAGAAGCAGTAGCCGCCTGCGGTATTTGATATTAAGGAGAAGAAGTCCTCAGTGCCCATATAGTTGATCCAGGGCCACGGGGTGTCCGGACGGGTAATCACATACTCGCGGGACGCATCGTCAAAATGTCCGAAATTATCCATACTAGAAATTGTACACTACAGATTCCGTGGAGGCCGATGAGCCGCCCACCATAAGTTCCCACTCCCCTCTCACGGGCACCATATCCTGCTTCTCCTCGCTCCAGCCAAGGAATGTATCCGGGGTGAGGCGGAAGCTCACACGGACGGTTTCTCCTGCGGGGATGGTAACCCTCTGGAAGCCGCGGAGGCTCTTGAGGGGGCCTTCCGCATCGGCAAGGTTGCGGGTATAGAGTTGAACCACTTCCTGGGCCTCGCGGTCACCGGTGTTTGTGATACGGACGCTGACCCTGTGGCCTCTGACGTGAGGTTTACCGTACTCAAGAGTGGTATATCCAAGGCCGAATCCGAAGGGGAACAGAGGTTCACCCTCAAAGTAGCGGTATGTGCGGCCTTTCATTGAATAATCTTCAAAGTCCGGAAGCTGTTCCACTGATTTATAGAATGTTACAGGAAGCTTTCCGGAAGGGGCCACATCTCCCAGGAGGACATCGGCAATGGCATTACCGCCTTCCTCACCGGGGTACCAGGCCTGGAGGATGGCATCGCAGCTTTCAGTTTCCGGTTCAAGTCCCATAGCGCTGCCGGAGAAGTTCACAAGAATTACCTTCTTGCCGGCATTGTGCAGTGCCTTCAGAAGTTCACGCTGGACGTCAGGGATCTCAATGGACGTCCTGTCCCCTCCCCTGAATCCGGGGATTTCCACTGGCATATCCTCTCCTTCCAGACGGGGCGATATACCTCCGGCAAATATAACGGTTTCAATGCCTTCCAGCTTTTTTATTATAACATCGGCAGGTTCACCCGGGGCTACGATTCCGCCTCCGGGAATGACTTTGAGGTCCGGGATGCGCTCCCGGAGGGCATCGGCAAGAGTTACCGTGAATTCCGGGATGGCGTTGTAGTTGCCCCAGAGCATCTCACGGTCATCGGCATTGGGGCCCATAAGGGCTATGCCTTCAGTGCCTTGCAGAGGGAGGATTCCGCCTTTGTTCTGCAGAAGGACCAGCGATTCCTGCGCCATTTTCCTGGCCAGGGAAAGGTGCTCCGGACCTTCAACTATGCTGTCCGGAAGGTCTGCCCAAGAGCCCAGGTCACCGTCCAGTTCTCCCAGACGGATGCGGGCGGCAAGGATGCGGGTAAGGGAGCGGTCAACGTCGGCCTCGTCCAGAAGACCCTGGGCCACTGCCTCGGGGATACGGTCATAGAGGGAGCCGCATTCCAGGTCCGTCCCGTTGTGCACGGCGGCGGCAACGGCGTGCTCCGCATCGTCCACGAAATTGTGGAATTTGGGGCCGATGAAATCGCTTACCGCCCAGCAGTCGCTCACCACCAGGCCCTCATAGCCCCACTCTCCGCGGAGAATAGTGTTCACGAGGTAGTCGTTGGCGCCGCAGGGAACGCCCCTGAAGCGGTTGTAGGCTATCATCACTTCCTGTACGCCGGCCTTCTGGACAAGGTCCTTGAAGGCAGGAAGATAGGTCTCACGGAGGTCTCTTTCGCTTATCTCTGCATTGAACTGGTGGCGGTTCCACTCCGGGCCTGAATGCACGGCAAAGTGCTTGGCGCAGGCGTGTGCCTTGAGAACAGGGGCGTCCGCCGGGCCCTGCAGACCCCGGACCACGGCCATACCCATCTGGCCGGTGAGGTACGGATCCTCACCATAAGTCTCCATTCCCCTTCCCCAGCGGGGATCGCGGAAAATATTGATGTTGGGCGTCCAGAAAGTGAGGCCCTGGTACCATCCGGCGGGGCCTTTCTCAAGAGCTTGGCGGTTCTTTATGCGGCCTTCGTCACTGGCGGCGGTAAAAACCTCTTCCAGAAGCTCCTTGTCAAAGGAAGCCGCCATGCCTATGGGCTGCGGGAAGGTAGTTGCCTTTCCGTTTCTGGCAACGCCGTGGAGGGCCTCGTTCCACCAGTTATAGGCCGGAATCCCCAGCGACTCGATTGGGGCCGATGTGTACCACATCAGCGAGGCTTTTTCCTCAAGGCTCAGTTTGGAGACCAATTTTGCGGCTCTTTGTTCCGGTGTCATTTCTGTTTTATTTGATGTGCAGGAAGCAAAAGCAATTAAAGCGGCAACTACCATCAGAACTCTCGAAATCCTTTGCATAACAGTAAATTTTTTCAAATATAGCTATTTACGGCTTGTAAATCAACTTTTTGGTTTCAGGATCACGCTGGTACTGTTTGAAAAAGTCCCACATAATGCGGGCGGTGGGCTGGAAGTTCCAGTGGCCGTAGTCCATCACAGCAACCATCTTGATAAGAGGAACGGAGCCTTTGTAAAGCTGGCCCGTCTCCACCACAATGCCGTCTCCCTTGTTTGTGACGATGGTTTCGCGGTCCCGGAGTCTTTGTCCGAATATGGGGTCCACATCAAAGTCCATATCCTTCACAACCTCCATCCCGTTCATCTGCTCGTAAGCGTTCCAGGCATTGAGGTAGTTGTTTCCCTTCCAGTTGTCCGGCTTGATGTAAGGGACCACGTTGTCTTTTGTGCCGAATACTGAGCAGTAGGGCATCTCAACTGCTCCGCGCTTCTGGGTGGCCTCGTCCCACAGGACGTCAAATGTGGAGTAACCTTTGAACGGACCGCTGAAAATGCCGCCGGAATGACCGCCCACCGCTGCAAACACGTGTGATTTCTTGATTCCAAGGGCCGTGGCGGTGATTGAACCGGCACTAAGCCCCTCCGCATATACGCGTGAAGGATCAAGCTGCGGATACTTTGCAAAGAGTAGGTAAAGGACGCTCTCTACGCCGTCGTGGCCCATTGGAGCATAGTTTGGAGACCCCTGCCATTCCATCTCCACCACAAAGAACCTGTCTTCCGCCGCTACCTGGATGAAGCCCGATGTCTCCGCCTGGGTACGCGGATCGTTGGTGTTGCCGTGAAGAAGTACCATCACGGGCACACTGTGCTCCGGTGCACCCTTAAGGAGTTCCTCCGGCCAGTATTCATACCATAACTGCTTAGCATCCTTGCCAACCGGATGTTCCACTATGATGCGTTTCATCCCTAGCGACTCGCATTCAAGAAGATATGGCTCAAGCTCATAGGAACCGTATTCTCCGAACTTTGATCCTTCATAATGGGTGTGGTTGTAGTTGTTGTAACGGTAATTGCGCCCTAGAAGTTTGTTCCAGGCATCGGCAAAGACGTCTTTGACGGAGGCCTTTGCGTCCGTATTGACAATCACTTTAAGGAGTGGCTCGTCCGTATTGGCAACCGCCTTCTGATAAGGTTTGGCGGCTTTGGCAGCGCCTTTTCCGGCAATGTATGCAGGCACAGGGGACGCGCTCTTTCCTGCCTTTCCGCCAATAGTCAGGATATCTGCAATCTGGTTTCCGGCCTTGGGGGCGATGACCTGATTCACAAAAGTAGCTCCGCTGCCAAAGCCAATTACCTTGAGGTTGCCCGGGCTGCGCAACATATTGAAGAGTTCTACGAACGCGTCAAAATCTGCCGCCGCGTCATATTTGGCGCCGGTTGGATTAACCACGAAAGCGGTTCCGTAATTATCGTCAAGGATTGTCTGGATGTCCAGTTCTGCAAGCAACTTCTCCGCACCGTCCTTGTCTAACTTTGCGTCCGGATAAATCAGGAACATTGGCGTAAAGTTGTATGAGCGGCCTTCCGCACGGGTGGGGCCGCCGTAATGAATCTGGAAAGATGCGCTCTTAGAAAGGACTACATTTCCGGGCATCTGGGGACGCCCCGGCTGGGCTGCCAAGGCAATTGAGACCCAAAATAATACAATGCTCAGTATCAGTTTTTTCATACTCATTTCTTTATGCTACGAAGTTAGCAAAAAATGGGTTTACTTGCAAAAGTCAGTGAGATAATTGACCCACTGCGGAAGGTGTGCTGCTTAATTGCGGAAGGTGTGCTTTTTTTCAGCATTCCTTCCGCAGTGATAATGCCCCTGATACGCCTTAAGTGGCATTGCTGTGCGGAAGGTGTGTCAACTTTTTTCCTACCTTCCGCAAATATGCAGCCCACCTTCCGCGCTAAAGGCATAAATTGTATGAAACAGGCAATTGCAGGTGAGCCAAAAATAGATTATATTTGCATTATACCTAAACCATATATGAAACGATTACTTTTACCGGTTTTATTAATAGCAGTTGTCTCCTGTGGCC
>JAEEGI010011106.1_pt1 | contig 19489 bp, 10 predicted proteins | sample 8958751 | NCBI WGS metagenome assembly JAEEGI01 (sample SAMN16246545, study PRJNA631951) | gut metagenome | biome: gut microbiome; feature: rumen; material: KS-attached | host: Bos | place: Iran: Karaj | collected 2018-10 | reverse complement strand
GCTGGAGGTCACGCTGCTAGTGCCGCTCTTCACCACGCAGCGGTACTTGTAGCCGTTGCGGCTGGCAGTGGCCGGGACCGTCAGCGTCGCGGTCTTGCTGCCCGTGGCCGGGGAATCCTTCCAGGCGGTCTTCCCCGCCTCGCAGACCTGCCACTGATACGTGAGGTTCGTGCCGGAGGCGACCACCTTGAAGGTGGCGTTGTTCCCCTCAACCGCCGTCGCATTCGCGGGCTGCGTCGTGATCTTGACCCCCGCCGTCACCGTCAGCGTCGCCGCATTGGAGGTAACAGAATTGCTGCCGCTCGTCACCACGCAGCGGTATTTATACCCGTTGCGGCTCAGGGTGCCCGGGACCGTCAGCGTCGCCGTCTTGCTGCCTGTGGCCGGAGAATCCTTCCAGGCGGTCTTCCCCGCCTCGCACACCTGCCATTGATATGTAAGGTTCGTGCCGGAGGCGACCACCTTGAAGGTCGCGTTGTTCCCCTCAACGACCGTCGCGTTTGTCGGCTGCGTCGTGATCTTGACTCCTGCCGTCACCGTCAGCGTCGCCGCGTCGGAGGTTACGCTGTCACTTCCGCTCGTCACCACACAGCGATACTTATTTCCGCTGCGGTTCGTGGTGGCCGGGACGGTCAGAGTTGCGGTTTTGTTTCCGGCCGCGGGGGAATCCTTCCAGTCGCTGCTGCCCGGATTGCAGAACTGCCATTGGTAAGTCAGATCCGTCCCCGTGGCGGCCACCGTGAATTCCGCGTTGCCGCCCTCCGCCACCGTAACGTCCTGGGGCTGGGCCGTGATGACGATCGACGACTGTCCCGGATCATAATAGACAAAAGAAGCGATCTGCGTCCTGCCTTCCCCTTGACCGGAAAGGAACAGATAGTACGTCACCCCGTGCTCCATGGCGTCGGGAAAAACCGTGAACGCCACCGCACCGGCGGAGGTCGACGCCTGATCGATATACCGGAGGTTGTCCTCCGTCGGGTTCGACGCGTCGCTCTGCATCGTGATCAGATAGTAATCGGCGCTGAGGCCGGTCACCGTTACCGTGAACTTCTCGGCTCCTTTGTAAAACGAGACGTCCGACGAGTCGATCCGGATACTGCTCTCCGTGATATCGCCGCCATCTGCGGTGAGCGGTATGACCGTAACATTGGCGCTGGTCTGCAGGCCGTAGACGCCCGCCTGCGTCTCGTTCGCTCCGGCGAAGACGGACAGCAGCAGGATCAGGGCGCACAGGACAACGCCGAACCGGGCAGCTTTTTTCATCAGCACTCACTCCAACAAAACTATTATTTTCCGAGTTCTCTTACCAATTATTCTAGATGTGATACTCTCAAAAATCAAGCCGTTTTACATACATTTTCTCTGTGGTCTGTGTTCTATCCTCGCTCGTGTTGCAAAAAGGTTAGATTGCCACACGGAATGATTTTGGGTCGCTATAACGTTTTTGGTAGTTTATGAGATGCGAACATGAATTGTTACAGCGTTGTACCCCTATATCTCCAATATAACCAGTATTTCAATCCTTCTTGCGGTGTCATATTGAAAATGACCCAGCAAAACATACAGGCATTGACAGACCATGATACTGACTCAGTTCACGGCGGATCTTTCGACCCAAGCAAGGTAATAATATCCGCCGGATTGGTAAATGATCTGATAGGCGGAGACCACGTTTCCGTTTTTCTTTTCTCCAACCACGGTCACGCTTGTTCCTTCTTCAACCCTGCCGAATTTCTCATCCAGGTTGTCCTGTCTGAAGGTATCGACTGCACTACGCACGGTCATCGTTTTTTGGTCATAGCCCGGTTTGATAAAAAAAGAGGAGAGGTCTGCAAATTTGACTGTGGTACCGCTGCCTTTCGGGTATTCGACTGCTACCAGATCGTTGTCATAGATATGATAGATCGTGCAGAGGTCCTGATTGCCATTTGGATTATTAATCTGATTTCCCACCTCCGTACGGTTCATATTCGGATAAGATGAAACGACGTTTTTCGAAAGGGTATAGCATTTCAGCGGAAGATAATTGACGGATTTCTCATGGAAGGTAACGCGATTTTCGTAGTTGGTTACATAATCAATTCCCACTTCCAGCCCGGCCTCAGCCAACTCTTTTTTAATTGTTCCGTATTTTTCGAGGAACTGCTCCCAGGTCCATTCACAATCGCGAATCTGGCATCGATTGCTCCCACCGTTTGCATCAGCAAAGCAAATGTAATCATCCGTAACCGCCTTTATGATAATAGAATGATGCCACTGTTTTGGGTTTCCTTTACCATCATACCCCGCACGCAAGATCCTCACATGTGCACCAACGCCTGCTCCCTTTCTTGGGCCTTTAGAATCATGGATAAGCAATTCTTTTAGTTTTGCAAGGCCCTCTTCCGGCCGCCATGAACCGAAATTGACGAATCCGTTATCATCTGATTTGCCTGCAACTGACCGGCCTGTTTCTGATGGTATCCAATAATCATCCCCCGATGCCTCAACCGACCCGTACATCACAGCCTGACAGTACTTCGCAAAGCCTTTGCACTGTCTTGCGTTCAAATCAATTTCAACCGATTTTGTTTCCAGCTTATAATAATTTGTGTCTTTAAAGCTATAGATGCAATTACTGACACTATCGTGATTTTCATCACAAGCTTTTCCGTTTTTCGTGTAGTAGTCCCCAGCCTTATACCTGATATCCACGCCATTGATCACAATGTTGTCCGTAACGGGAGTACTGTATTTATAGTTGAACTCCAAGCTGCCTTCTGCGATCATCGTTCCTTTGGCGCTGATTGCGGCGACACTGACAAGGTATAGTGCACCTTCTGTCAGCTTTTTTTTCTGCAAGTGGCCAGACGGAAGAATCCGGGAAATGGAATACCGAAAATCTACCGTCTTTCCATCAACCTTCATTATGTAAAACGCAGCGCCGGAAACGGCTTCCCAAATTATGTCCACATCATCATCCGAAACCACGGAAGTCGATGGGGCAGTAAAACTGATTTCCATCGTTCCCCCCACCGAAAACACCACCTGTGTCTGTGCCAGCTTGATCCCGTTTCCGTCGAAAGCACCGATCCACGCCCGGTATTCGTGACCATCTGAGAAAGCGGCGGAATAACGGGAAAGCTCAAAACTGGGCTCCTTGACCACAACGCCATTCTCGTCGTTCGGATCCGAAACCACCATCTTGTCCGTGGTCAGGTCCCGCACACGCACCTGATAACTGGTCGCGCCGATCTGCTGCGTCCATCGTATTTCAGGCAAAGAGCCCAAATAGTATTTGCCGCCATCGGAATCCGGACTGATCAGATCCAGTCCCCGGGCAGTCACGATGACCTCGCCTGATTCCGCCTCGGTTTTGCTGCCGTCGGGGGAAGTTACTGTGACCTTAAAGGAATACACACCGTCACTCTGCGGCAGATAATCAAAGGTATTCGCGCTGTCGGAGGACGGGGTTGTCTGCTGCAGCTTTCCACCTTTATAAACGGCATAACGATAGGTATAGCCGCCGCTGCCGCCGTTGGCTGTGACCACGACATGGATCGGCACGCCCGTATCGACCCGGTCAGCGTCGGCTGCCACAGTCAGGTCAAGCTCGCCGGTTTCCGTGCCGGCCTGGATGATCCGGACCGAATGCCTTGCTTCGCCGCAGACGATTTGAATGACGCCGCTCCTGGCCTGGCTGTCGGAATTGGCTGCTGCCGTAAAGCGGACTGTGCCGTTTCCAGTGCCGACAGCGTTCTGCAGGCTGATCCAACTGCTGTCCGAGCTGGCGGACCAAGCTCCGTTGGCTTCTACCGAGATCTGACGCGCACCGCCGGCAGCCAGCAGACTGAGCTCCGTGGCATGGACCACCAGGCTGTCGCCGGACCAAACCCAATCATCGGGAACATCGGGTCCGTAGGCGCCGTCCTTCAACCAATCGGGCAGGGGCCAGTTATAGGCGACGGTATAATCACCCTTCGTATAGATATTTGCTTCCTCGATCCTGCGGTAAAACAGGCCCTTACTGTCCACCTTGCTGCCCGATTTCGAGTCCATATGATGGAAGCGGGCAAATGCATTGTAAACCATCCAGTCCGGAATATCCGCGCCGTACTGCTGCAAAAACAGATTGATTCGATATGGGGTTCCGTCGCCGTTCTTTTTCCCGAACTGATCGCCGAGATTGAAAGAGAAGGAAACCAGCGCGTCAAATTGATTCTGATTAAAGCTGATCCCTCTGGACTTCATGAGATTATTGACGATCCCCTCCGCCTTTGCAATATCATGCTCAAACAATTCGTTAACCTGCGCTTCGGTAAGGGTAACGCCTGCATACGTCTTGTTCTCGAGCTCTTCTGACGTAAGTTTGTGCCCGATCCCGATCGTTTTGTAGCCGGCGGGATCCGCATACTGCTCATAGTGCTTGCCTTCCCGCCTGACGAAATAATCGCGCAGGTTTTCGGATGCGTACATCTCGCCTTCCCAGGCTGCGTATGTATGCGCGGTGATCGTGATCTCGTCGCTGGAGAGGAAATCATGGTATTCCGAATACGACGGATCGTCGGAAATATACGCCATGATCGTATAGCTGCCGGAAGAGGGCAGCGCAAAGGAGATGACCGGCCTATTACCGGAGAATTCAAATTCCCTCGTATCTCCTCTCGGGTCGGTAACGACCAGACAGCCGTATGCATAGCGGCCAGCTTCCAGTTCGACCCAGACAGTCTCCCCGACGATGAAACCATCGTACCCGTCCGACGGATTCAGGATCCGCACGCCGGACATTTCTTCGATGTAGGCCCCCTGATTGACGTCGATCGTCTTTGCCACACCATCGCCGACGAAAACAATCTGTCCGCTCCGGCCTTCCATTGCCTCATTGGTTGCTACCATGAGCGCAAACAAGCGCTTTGTCCCGGTTAGAATATTGCCTCTTCCCTTTGTTCCTCCTTCCTGCAGGGAATCAAGCTCGATCGCGGTTACCCAATCCGGCATTGAGTCAATGGACCACTCTGTGTTGGCATCGACCTCCAAAATGCGGGTGGAGGATTCATAACCCGGATTCCAGGAATCAATGGAGGTATTCAGGTAGGCCAACGAAGCCGGCACTTCATTTGAGCCGCCTGAACCGTCGGCTTTGACGCTGAAGTATATGTTTTTCCCGTCGATCAGACTACCGTCGCTCCGGTTCGCCGCGATCCAAAGGCGGTATTCATGACCGGCGATAAGCTGTCCGGAAAGGATGCTCGTCTTCAGCAGATCGACTCGCTTGTTTATGATCTTTTCCGCTTCTTCGGAGGGAATCGAGTCAGGGAACAGCGTCATGTCCCGCAGCGCGACCCAATAGTGATCCGCATCAATCACGTTCTCCCAGGTGACCAGGATATTATCCCGCTCGATTTCAGCCCCGTCTGTAATGCCGGAATAACGGATCTCCGTATTTCCCTCAGGGTTGGAGGAACCAGCAATCACAGGCTGATCCTCCGCTTCTGTAAAGGTCTGAGTATCGAATCCGTCGATGGCGAACACCACGGAGCCTTCGGAGATCCGGTTTCCCTGCGCGTCATAGACGCCGACAGTCAACCGATAAGCGTGTCCGTAAACCAGAGCACCGATGGGAATATCGGCATAGCTCGTGATGATGTTGTTCTCAGTATGCACAAGCGCGCCGGTAACGGTGTCCTTTAGCGATAGTTGGTAGTAAGCATGAGTATAGTTGTATTTCCATGTTGCTCGGAAAGAAGCATAGTCCAATACGCTTCCCTGCTTCGGGGAAGTGATTCGCAGGGCGCCGGAGTTTTTTGAGCTTTGTCCCTCCTGATTGACTGTGTATACGGCGGTTCCTCCCTCGCTGTTGCTGAAGGTGATGCTGGCAGTGCGCGGGAATTCGCCCGTGTTTTCTGTGTAGATTACGGCGACCTGCTGGGAACCTTCTCCGGAAGACTCGCTGATCGACAGCCATGAGGCAGAGGAGGTCGCGGTCCATCCTTCGCCGGAGGTCACGAAGAAAGCTTTTCTGCCAGCATCTGCGCTGGCCAACAAGTCCGTGGAGGAGAGACTGATGAAGCCTGCCGCGCCGACACGAAAATAATAGGTTTCCGACCACTTCCCGTTGCCGTAGGCATCCACCGCTTTGATGCGGAATTTGAACTTTCCGCCCATATACAGCTTGCTTTTGGGGATCGTATAGGCTGTATCCGCGATGTGTTCCACATCCAGGATCTTGTCCCAATCGCCCATATAGTAATCGAACAACTGGAAGCGATAGTCTTCGGCGCCGGTCACTTCATTCCAGGTAACGGGCATATTGCAGAGAGAGCAAATTGGAAAGTCGGTCCGATCCGTGGACAGGACGGGCGACAGCAGAGCTGGTGCAGGAAGGTCACTATTGACAAATTTCAGGTAATAGACGGAAAAGGCTGAATTTCCGGCGCTATCTACCGCAGCGATGTTAAGCTCATACCGCTCGTTTGTCCATAGTCCGTCTTTCGGAATCGTCACTTCCGTCACTGTGATGCCCGTTTGTTCGAAATCCGGCGTTTCTTCATCATCCATGTAAAGCGAGACTAAATACGAAACGGCAGCTGATTCCGGTTCCCAAACGAGAGACAGCGGCTGCAACGTCATTATTGTAGGATCGCTGGAATCCATAGAGAGCTCCATGGAGGTGAGCTTCGGCGGATCGAGCCGAAGTGATCCTATATAAGGTGCACGGAACCATCCGTCTTTGGATCGCTTATAGCATTCCGCGGTATGATGGGAATAGATCCGCACCTCATACCGATGTCCGCTGACCAACGTGGTTGGATCGATTACAAAGGCTGGCGCATTGATAAGATCATATATCGTTTCTTGATTGTCATTGTCATAATCGAAAAGATGTACGGAGAAATACGCCGCAGACGGCACGTCCAGCCAGCTCAACCGGATAGGCTCGTAGGCCGGATAGGTAGGGATGGAGTATAGCTCGCTCCCATCGGAGAGGAAACTACTGGTTATTGTTGTAGCATCGATATTGTATTCATCAACCGTGCCTTCTTCGCCTACGTTGAAGTAGGATGTATTCACTGATGTGTTGCCAAAATCATCATAAGCCTTGATTCGCAATTCATGATAGGCACCGTTGACCAAGACCGATTTGGGAATGGTATATGAATCCGCCTTTCCATCGACAGTGGTTAACAGGACTTCGTGCATATTGATACCGCAGGAATACTGCAGCTTGATTTCAATAGCACTGGCGTAATTCATTTTGGTCCACTGCACTGTCAGATCGTCATACTTAACGTAGCAATCTTCTCCTTGTACTTTATTCGGTACAAGTATCCGGGGGGTGTCTTCAAAAACCAGACTTTCCACACCGGTAACGGAAAAGTGGAAGTTGGAGCGGGAGAGTCTCGTCCCGGAAGAATCATAGCGCAAAAGCGAGACGCTGTACTCATAACCGCTGGAAATATCGGACGCCGGAATGGTGTATGTGGTTCCGGTGTAGTTTTCCTCCTCTATATCAAGACCTATCTTCCTGCATTCTACATAGAGCGTATAATATGAATCACCGGATTGCTTTGTCCAACTGATGGTCACTGCTCCGGGCGCCACTCTAAGGTCACTTGCCGAGGATCCGACCAGTTCTTCCACGGGTAGGGTATTGCTGTGCGTGGGCGTGTTGTAGTTTTCGTTCAACCGTGTCTCCTGAACAATGGTAACTGTAGGACTGGTCGCAGCGGATTCTGTTCCATAGTCATCCACTACCGAACACACACAGTAATACATCCCCGGTTCCGTCAAATACATCGACAAGGAATTATTGGAAGTATCAAACACTTCCTTATACAAATCTCCGTCTTTATAGACAGCGTAATTAAACTGCAGCGGACTGCTGACGCCGCCCGTGGTGTTTCGCATTCCAAATTCCTTTGTTATTTCGGTAGAAAACACGACCGTGCTTCCGGTTGCTGCCTCTTCGGCATTCACGGAAACCGCTTGGAGTCCCCAACGCCCGGAAACCACCACCGCATGATCCAGGAAAAAATATGCCGACTGCGTATCGGAATTCCTGATTTCCAGGGCAAGTGAATAGATCCCTTCCTCCTCAGTGGTAAAGGAAAGGCTGCCCTCGCCGGTAATGCGTTCCAGCTTTCGGTTATTCAGGTAAACATCCGCCACGAAGGAGCAGTCTTCCGTTCCATCCGCTGTGATCACCAGCGTCTCGCCAATCCGCATGCGGTTTTTATCGAGATGCACCGAATCAACGGAGAATTCCGGTAAACTGATGCCGATGCCGGTCATGGTATTCTCCGCAATGCGGCCCAGAGAATCAGACGCTTCGACGTACAGGGTATAAATACCCGGGAGGTTTGGTGTAAATGTATAGGCGTCTTCAGATTCCGACTCTGAAACTGCGATGACGACGTCATCTTTGTACATGGTGAAATAATACTTCACATTTCCGACGGCGTTGCTCGTTGATGTCTCAAATCGGATCGATTGCCCTACCAGAGCACTCTGCATTCCCGTTGCATGGATGGCAAACACACCAGGCATCTGATAAGATGCCTCGTTGCTAACCTCTCCATAAATGATGGTTTTATCCTTAAGGCTGGAAAAGGCCTGCACGGTGTATGAATATGTACTGCCGAAGGAGACGGAATCTGCGATAAAGTGATTTGTATAACCATCCGCGACAATGCCGATCTGAATCCCATTTTCAAAAACTATGTAGCCTCTGGCATCGGCAACCGGCTCCCATTCCACTGCAAGGCTGGAACCGTTGACCAAGGAAACGGTCACGCCGTCCACTTTTTGTAGCCCTGCAATGGGATAAATATTTAAAACACCGGCTTGACAACAGGGAATCATCGTGTCGATTCCCTCCATGAGAAACGCCTTCACGGACGATCCTGACTCTATAAGGAGGCCCGTTACAGATATGCTGTTGTTGCCGATATATAGATTGATGGCTCTAGATTCACTTCGGATCATCCGTCCGCTTGCATCATAAAGAGCAGTGATTAGTAGACGTTCCGTCCGTTCTTTCGAGCTTATATGAATCGTAACCTCGTCGCGAACTGGTTCGCCGGATACATACTCTATATGCTGTAATTCCCCATCGAAGCGCAGATTGTCGGTTTCGCTGAATGTTTCAGGCATCGCTGCCATATCAGTCGTTATGCTACCCGCAAATACCGCCGAAGGAAAAAGCGAAAGGCAGAGCATTATTGAAACCATCCAAGCCAGCAGTCTTTTCATTCTCTTGTTCCAGTCCCTTCCTGCTTTTTCTACACATTATCTGAAACTATTTTTAACTTTGTCACACACTCAACAAGTGTATCAATTCCAGATTCAAAAAGTTTGTAAGTTGGCAAAAGTGATTCATTCCCACTTTTTAAATTCTCTAAAAATCGTACAGCAGCATCGAAAGGCGCTCTTCCGGGGCGGGCAAGAGCCGCGAAAGCATGATCATCACGCCGTCTTTTTGAAGAACAGGACGCCGATGCAGGCGGGGCCGCAGTGGCTGCCGATGGTGCTGCCGGCGCTGGTGATGCAGATCTCCTGGAAGGGGTGGAGGGACTTCACCAGCTCATAGGCCTTGTCCACGATCTCCTGGGGCATGTCCGTGTGGGTGATCATGATCCGGCCCGGCACCACGTTGTCGTTGCCCTCCAGCCGCCCGCGGATATAGTCCAGCACGGTCTTCTCCATATTGCCCCGGTACTTGCGCCCCACGCTCATGGTCCCCTCGTTGGAGACCACGATCTCCGGCCGCAGCTTCAGGAGGTTGGCGCCTAGGGCCGCCACGCCGGAGCAGCGGCCGCCCTTGTGGAGGTACTCCAAGGTCTGCAGCACGAAGCTCACGTCCAGCCGCAGCCTCATTTCATTGAGCTTTTCGGCGATATCCTTCGCCGCCATGCCCTCGGCGGCCATCTCCGCCGCCGCCATGGCCAGCTGGCCGCTGCCGGAGGAAAGGTTCAGGCTGTCCACCGGGAACACATTGTCCATCCCCTCGGCGGCGATGCAGGCATTCTGATAGCAGGCGGAGAGCTTATTGGAGATATTGATATGGATGACGTCATATCCCGCCTCCGTCCAACGGCGGAAGCAGTCCTCATAGCTGCCCACGGAGATGGCGCTGGTCTTGGGCAGGGTCCCCGTTTTCCGGGCATAATCGTACAATTCCTCGGTGGTCACGTCCACCCCGTCGTGGCAGACACGGTCCCCCAGGGTCACCTCCAGGGGCAGCACCTCAATGTCGAAGCGCTTATAGAGCTCCGGCGTCAGGTCGCAAGTGGAATCACAGGTGATCTTGATTTTGGCCATGAATAAATACTCCCCTTATCCGTCCGGGCGGTGTGGATGAAACAGAAATCCGTCCTGTTAAGGTATGATACTATCTATTACTATGACACGGATTCCGCAAAATTGCAAGTCTTATGTTCGTTTTGGCACATACGGCGTCTTTTGGGATGCCGGACACTTGCAATAAGCCATCGAAAGATTATAATAAATATATATATTATTAAAATACGAATCGGCCCGGCGGGCCGGTTCGGAGGGAGGCAATCTGTGAACATCCCCGAAGAGTTTCTGCGCAACCAGGTCTTTGACACCCGCGCCCTGGCCTTCAACCGCCAGCTGACCCCCAATCTCACCCGCGACCCCTTCGCCCACGTGGAGAAGCCGTTGGGGGCGGAGGTCTTCCCCGACGGCACCGTTCTGGTGCACTTCTTCGGCCCCGCCGCGGCCTCCGTGCGGGCCGGGCACGAGGACACCTGGATCGACCTCACAAAGGACGAGGACGGCATGTGGACCGGCCTGCTGCCCTACGACGAGCCGGGCTTCAAGCAGCTGGCCTTCACGGTGGACGGGGTGAAGGTCCTCAATCCCCTGGCCCCCATCGGCTGGGGCAGCGGCAGCGCCATCAACTACATCGAGATCCCCGACCCGGACCAGGATTTCCTGCTGCTGCGGGACGTGGAGCACGGCACCGTCAGCATGGAATACTTCCCCTCCGCCGTCACCGGGGAGACGGAATGCTGCTATGTCTACACCCCGCCCCATTACCGGGACGACCTGGAGAAGCGCTACCCCGTCCTCTACCTCCAGCACGGCGGCGGGGAGAACGAGGGCTGCTGGGTCCACCTGGGAAAGGTGAACTTCCTCATGGACAACCTGTTGGCGGAGGGCAAATGCGTGCCCTTCATCATCGTCATGAACAACCTGATGATGCAGGTGAAGAAGGACGGCAAGTGGGAGGAGGACGTGAACCAGTTCGGCGACATGCTCATCCGGGACTGCATCCCCTTCATCGAAAAGCACTACCGGACCGCGCCCGGCAAACGGAGCCGGGCCATCGCGGGCCTGAGCCTTGGCTCCCTCTATTCCGCCCAGATCATCATGGAGCACCCGGAATGTTTCGGCTCTGCCGGGCTCTTCACCGGCTACACCTGGCCCGTCATGCCCGGCTACCCCACCAAGGAGCAGCCCTGGACGGAGGCATTGAAGGACGCGGAGACCTTCAACCGGGAGGTGCATCCCTTCTTCGGCGCCATCGGCGACCGGGAGGTGAGCCTGCCCCTCTTTGAGAAGGAGCGGGAATTCTGCAAGGCGCAGGGCGTGAACTACATCCAGAAGATCTACCCCGGCGTGCACGAATGGCGGGTCTGGCGGGCGGCCTCCCGCGACTATTTCTGCATGCTCTTCCGGGACTGACCGAAAAGGAAGGAGAAGAAACATGCTGCGTGAAGTATTGACCGAGAGCGGCTGGGTGCGGGGCATCCCCGCCGCAGACCCGAGAGTGACCGCCTTCAAGGGCATCCCCTTCGCCGCCCCCGCCACGGGAGAAAACCGCTGGCGGGCCCCCCAGCCCCCGGCGCCCTGGGAGGGGGTGCGCAACTGCTTCGAATTCGGCCCCATCGCCATGCAGGAGATCCCCGGCGGCAACCCCGACGATATCTACACCAGGGAATGGCACGTGGACTCCCAGGTGCCCATGAGCGAAGACTGCCTCCAGCTGAATCTCTGGACCAATGCGAAAAGCGCCGAGGACAAGCTGCCGGTGATGGTCTGGCTCTACGGCGGCGGCCTCATGGTGGGCTACCCCTCGGAGATGGAGATGGACGGGGAGCGCATCGCCCGCCGGGGCGTGATCCTGGTGAGCGTCAACTACCGGGTGAACGTGTTCGGCTTCCTGGCCCACCCGGAGATCACCGCCGAGGCCCCAGACAAGCCCACCAACTTCGGCCACCTGGACCAGCAGGCGGGCATCGCCTGGGTGAAGCGGAACATCGCCGCCTTCGGGGGCGACCCGGACAACATCACCATCTTCGGCCAGTCCGCCGGGGGCGGCAGCTGCGAAATCCAGCTCTGCTCCCCCCAGAACAAGGGCCTGTTCCAACGTGCCATCCTCCACTCCTCCGGCGGCCTCCTGCCCCCCAGCAGCCTGAGCCTGCACCTAAGCGAAGCGGAGGAGCAGGGGGTGAAGCTCTTTGAGAAACTGGGGGTGAAGACCCTGGCGGAGGCGCGGCAGCTGGACGCCCAAACCATCTGGGACATAGCCGTGGGCCAGGGGGGCTTCAAGTGGGGCAGCGTCATCGGCGACGCCTTCCTGCCCGACACCCCCGCCAACATCATCCTGCGGGGGGAGGAAAACGAAGCCGACCTCATCATCGGCAACACGGGGGACGAGTTCCTTTTCCGGCCGGAGGTGGACTCCTTCCAGGAACTGGAGGCCTATGTAAAGCGGAAATTCCCCAACATCGCGGAGGAATACCTGACCACCGCGAGGTGCTGCGCCATCACCCTGGGCCAGATCAAGGAAAACGCCACCTACAACAATTTTGAGATGGGCAACATGCTCTGGCTGGACCACAACGCCCGGAAGCCGAAGCACAGGATGTACTTCTACCGCTTCGACCCGGAGATCCCCGGCTGGGACGACCCTGGCGCCTTCCACTCCTCGGACCTGTGGTTCGCCTTCGAGACCCTGGCGAAGTGCTGGCGGCCCTTCACCGGCAAGCACTACGACCTGGCCCGGCAGATGTGCAATTACTGGACGAATTTCGCCCGCAGCGGCGACCCCAACGGACCCGACGCCGACGGCAGCGCCATGGAGCGCTGGGAGCCCTATACGGCGGAGAATCAGAAGGTCATGTTCTTCGGGGACAAGCCGACTTTCATCAAGGTGCTGGAGAGCGACTTCTTCCGCCTCCTGCAGCATGCCTGCGAGGACGGGCGCATCCCCTATCGGGCCCTCAACGCCTTCGATGCGGAAAAGGAATTCGGCACCGGGCTGATGGATCTGTAAAGGAGGAATGAGCATGGCAACGATCCACGTGACTTACTATTCCCAGGCCCTGTCGGGCCAGAGCGAATTCTATATGGTGCTGCCCAACGACCTGCCCCCCATGCCGGCCATGATGGGCGGCCCCAACCCCGCCTTCCAGCGGCCCATGAAGACCCTGGTGCTGCTCCACGGCTACAGCGGCACCGCCATCGACTGGCTGGCGGGCAGCAGCATCCAGGACCTTTGCAGCCAGTATAACATCGCCGCCATCATGCCCGGCTGCCGCAACAGCTTCTATCTGGACCGGGAAGCCACCGGGGAAGCCTACGGGACATTCGTGGGCGAGGAGCTGATCGCCTATGCCCGCAGGACCTTCGGCCTCTCCGATAAGGCGGAGGACACCTTCATCTGCGGCTTCTCCATGGGGGGCTACGGCGCCCTGGAGATCGGGCTGAAATACACCCATAACTACTCCAAGCTGGTGGACCTCTCCGGCGCTCTCATTTACCGGGAGGTCGCGGAGATGACGCCTCCCATGGGCAATATGGTGGCAAACTACGCCTACTATGCCTCCACCTTCGGCGACCCGAAGAAGGTGCTGGAAAGCGAGGCGAACCCTGAGGTGCTGGTGAAGCAGAAGCTGGCCAGGGGGGAAAAGCTGCCGGGCATCTATATCGCCTGCGGCACGGAGGACATGCTCTGCCCCCTGAACAAGGCTTTCTCCGCCTTCCTGACGGAGCAGGGCGTGGCCCACGAGGCCCACTTCACCCCCGGCGAGCACAACTGGAAATTCTGGGACCCCTATCTGCAGAAGTCTCTGCCCTGGCTGCTGGAAGAATAAGGAGGCGAAGGATATGGCGACGAAAAAAGTGGGCGACCTCATCAAGGAGGCTAGGACCAATGCGGGCCTGACCCAGGCCCAGCTTGCCAAGAAGGTGGACGGGGTCACCGCCTCGGACATCAGCAAGGCCGAGCGGGGGGAAAAGGAGCTGACCCAGGCGGCCCTGAAGCAGATCGCCAAGGCCACCGGCGTCACCCAGTCCTCCCTGCTGAACGCCCCCAAGGGCGCTTCCGGCAAGACCTCCTCCGGCGGCAAGACCGGGGGAAAGACCGGGAGCAGCGGCAAGGCCACGGAGGAATACAAGCTGACCGCCGCGGAAAAGAAGCTCATCGACCTCTACCGGGAAGCGGACGCCGACACGAAAAAGGCCGCCGTCAGCCTCCTCAAAGGGGAGAAGCCGGAGGGCGGCATCCTGGCAAGCCTGTTCAGCGGCGCGGTGGACACCCTGCTGGGAGGGAAGAAATGACGGACTATCGGGCCAATTACGAGACCTTAAAGCAGGTGTGTCGGGCTAGGAGCGTCATCCGCAACGTCTCCAAGCATCGCAATCCCGACGGCACCATCGACCGGGACGGCAATCTGAAGATCTGGAACGACGCTCTGGCGCGCTTCCGGGTGACCCTGCTGTGGGAGGAGGGGGCGCCGAACTACGACGACCGGGACCCCCTGCAGCCGCCCCCCTCCCTGATCTTCATCCCCGCCCAGGGGACAACTGAAAAGCGGGGCACGGTGATCGTGGCCTGCGGCGGAGGCTTTGAGACGCGGACCGGCTGCGAGGGCTTCCACGTGGCGGAATACTTCGCCGAGGCGGGCTTCAACGCCGCCATCCTCACCTACCGGCTGAAACCCTATTCCCGCTGGGACGCCATGGCGGACATGCAAAGGGCCATCCGGCTGCTGCGAGCGAGAAAAGAGGAGTTCGGAATCACGGACAAGGTGGCGGCCATGGGCTTTTCCGCCGGGGGCATGCTCAGCGCCAACTGCGCCACCCACTTCGACTCCGGCGACCCGGCGGCAGCGGACCCCGTCGAAGGGGAATCCTGCCGCCCGGATGCGGCGGTGCTGGGCTACGGGGCCTTTGCCTTTGCCGGGCTCCCCGGCGGCTTCTTCGTGGACCCCTTCGGGGATCGGATCATGAACCCCTATGTGGCCAACAAGGAAGAACTCATTTACTTTGCCCCGGAGGTGAACGTCACCAGGGCTACGCCCCCCTTCTTCATCTGGCAGACCAACAGCGACGATCCCCGCCACTCCTTCACCCTGGGGCAGGCCCTCACCGCCGTGGGCATTCCCTTCGAGATGCACCTCTTCCCCGAGGGCGTCCACGGTCTGGCCCTGGCCGACGGCAATAACGACCTGGATATGAATATCCCCCACGTGGCCCGCTGGGCCCCGCTGTGCGCCGAATGGCTGGAGGGGCTGGGGATCTGACAAACGGGATACAACGTAAGGGCTGTTTCTTTGGGACCGCCGTACCCCGTTCCCCCACATTAACCAAAACGCAAACGCTATGCAGCGTTTGCGTTTTTGGAGAGGAGGGGTCATGGGGATCCTGGGCGCGTTGCGTAAAACCGGGGAATATGTGGATAATCGTCCACTTTCCCCGGTTCTTTCTTCGTTTCCGATGCAGATAAGGAGGCCGCTGCAAAACTGCGATTTTGCAGCGGTCCCCGGCTTTTCGGATTTGGGAAACAGCTATTACAACTCCTGGATGGCCTTGCCGTCCCGATAGACGTCCGCGGGGCCGTCCATGGTGGCGGGATAGATGCGGTAGCCCAGGCTGGTGAAATCCGCCAGCAGCAGCTTGTCCCACACGATCACGTTCTCCGTGTCGCCGTGGAGGGTGTACTTCCAGCGGCGCTTGGAGCCCTCGGGATCGCAGGCGTCCATGGCCAGAACGGTGCTGGCCTTGTAGGATTTCTCCCCGTCGAAGTAATCCAGGAAGTAGTTGACGGCGCCCGCCTCGGGGGCCAGCCAGGTGGGGCAGTCCGGGACGCGCTTGTGGCCGGGGGCCAGCTCGCGGGCCACATAGGCGGCGTCCATGAGCCCGCCGGCGCGGCGCTCGTTGGGGGTGGCGGGGGTCCATGCGATGCCCTTGGCAAAGTCGCAGTAGACCGGCCCGTCGGGGATCTCGTCGGGTCCGGCGCCGATGTTCCAGAGCTTCCGGGCAGCCCAGGGCTCCTTGCCGGTGTCCAGCACGCCGAAATAGGTCTCCCCCTCCCGCTGGCAGCGGTAGTAGATCTTCTCCCCGTCCGCGTACCAGAGGTCCACGCGCTTGCCGCCGATCTGCTTCTGCTCCAGGCGGCCGCTGCGCAGGTCGTATTTCACGATCTCCCGCTTGCCCTCGTCGTGCACGTCCCAGGCAAAGATGAAGAGGAAGTTCTCCGTGAGCCGCATCTTGTAGGTGCGCCGCTCCGCGCCGGAGCCGGCCTGCAGGACCTCCGTGGCCGACAGCAGGTTGTTGGCGGTGTCGAACCGCCACAGCATGGCCACGGGCCCGCCGCCCGCCCGCCAGTCGAACCCGGCGGCCAGGATGCCGTCCTCCCGCAGGGAGAGGGCCTTCACCTCGCTGTCAAAGGAAATGTCGATGGGGCGCAGAATGGTCTCCTTCTCGTCGATCCGCAGCCAGTTGAGCTTCTGGGACTCCATGAAAATGAGCACGTTCCCCAGGATATCGAAGCAGTTGTCCGTGGCGCTGCGGTTCTGCCGGCTGATCCGGCGGGAGAAATAGAAGCCCAGAGGGTTGGAGCGGGCGCCCGCGGGGGCGGTCCACTCTGCCGCGGTCAGCTCCGCTGCGGCCTTCGTCAGGTCCAGCTCCGCCACGGCCTCGGCGCCGCAGGCGGAGCAGAAGCGGGCGTCGTCGTCCAGGGCAGCGCCGCAGACGGCGCAGGTGCGGCGCAGGCGGGTGCCGCAGTATTTACAGAATCTGGATTCGTCCGCAACATTTTTACCGCAATGAAAGCACTTCATGTTTGGCATGACCTCCTTTATATTAAATATAGTTTATCGTTATAGATAATATTATACCTCTGCTTTTGCCGCCTGTCAATTCCCGCATTTCAGCCCCGGAAAGGGCCCTCCCGGCGGGTTTCCCGCCCCTCAGTTCCTGGTCTCCAGCATGTAGAGGGGATGGGTGCCCCGCACGTCGCACCAGCGGCGCAGGATGCCCACGATGGATTCCACGCTCTCTTCCGTGCCCAGCATGCCGCTGTCCAGTCCCAGGTGGTAGTAGATCTGGTTGCCGTATTCCCGGCCGGTGTAGCGCTTGTAATAGGAGGCGCGGGCTTTGTCCGTGTTGTCCTTCAGGCGCCGGGCTTCCTCCTCCGTCAGGTCCATGGTGGCCATGATCCGCTTGATGCGCACGTCCTCTCTGGCGTGGATGAAGGTGCGGAAGCAATTGGGGTCGTCATAGAGCACAAAGTCTGCGCAGCGGCCCAGGATTACGCAGCTCTCGGCCCCGGCGGCGATCTGCCGGATGGCGCTGGATTCCGCCACGAAATACTGTTCCTCCGGGGAGAGGGCGTCGTTGGACATGGCGTAGGCCCCGTCCATGAAGCTGGACATCATGGCCCGCTCCATCTGCCGGGACATGGCCTGCACCTTCTCCAGGGGCAGGCCGCTCTTTTCCGCGGCCATCTCGTCCAGCTGCCGGTCGTAGAAGGGGATGCCCAGGCGCTCGGCCAGCCGGCGGCCGATCTCCTGGCCGCCGGAACCGAATTCCCGGCCGATGGTGATGATGATCTTGGGGTTCCCCGCGGCGTCGGTGAGGTAGCCCTGGGAGGCGGCCTCCAGGGCCCGGTTCGTCTTGCTCTCCCGCTCCACGAAGCGGAGCAGGGGCTTCTGGAAAGCCTTCTGCAGCAGCTTCAGCACGAAACCCACCAGCAGGGCGGAGATCACCGTGCCCTCCCGCACCCCCACCAGTCCCCGGAAATACAGCAGGGAGGCGCAGGCGGAGAGGAGCACCACGGAGCAATCGAAGAAGGTTTTGACCGTGCCCATGCTCTTGCCGGTTTTCTTCGTGATGGCCAGACACAGGCCCTCCCCGGGCATGGCAAGCAGGTTGGGGGAGAGATAGAGCATGACCCCCGCCGAAACCAGGGGAACGCTCACCAGCAGGTACAGGAGCCGCATGGCATAGCTCCCCGGGGCGGGGAGGAAGAAGAGGGTGGCGGAGGCCAGGTTCACCAGTTGGCCGAAGAGGAGCGCCGCCGCCACCTGCAGCAGCATGGCGGGCTTGAAATCCCGCCGCAGCACCAGAAACTCCGCCAGGAGATAGAGGCAGAAGACCCCGGTGGTGCAGTTGCCCAGGTTCACGACGCCGGGGGCCCCGGCGGAACTGCCGATGAGATACAGCACGTTGCCCAAGGAGCTCACGGGGGTGACGCCCAGGGCGGAGCGGGAGGAGCATACCACGCCCGCGGCCATGATATACAGGCCCAGCACATAGATGAGGAGGCGCTTGCCCCACAGCAGGAGGGGATTCGTTTTCTTCTTCATGGGCGATCTCGCTTCCGTTGTGATTCAGGGGAGTTTCCCCACGATTTACCAATAATATAGAATTTTCAGGAAATTGCAAGGGTGCAGAAAAGGAAATAAGTAAAAATTAATAAACAGTAAGTAAGCACTATGATCACGCAGCGGAGGAGAAGCGCGAATAATTAACAGTTAACAGTCAACCGCTGAAAGGGGGCGCCGACGGTTGGCGGATACGGTGAAGCAGTGTATATAAAGGGAAAGTGGATAATTGTCCACTTTCCCCGGTTCTCTCTTCATTTCCGGTGTAGATAAGGAGGCCGCTGCAAAACTGCGATTTTGCAACAGCCCCTATTCACACGCGCTCCGACGACGGCGCGATCGCAGGGTAGAGGCACAGCCCCGCCAGGAAGGGGCATGCGCGGAGGGCCAGGGCAAAGCGAAAGCCGGTGGGATCCGACGACAGGAAGATCACGAGCTTCGCGCCGAGAGGCCAGACCAGCCCCAGAGCGGACAGAAGCGCGGGGAGCAGCAGCAACGCTCCCGCGAGCAGCAGCACGAGCCGCAATCTCCCCTCCGCCCGCACCCTGCGCCAGAGAGAGACGACCGCCGGGAGCAGCATCCCCGCCAAAGCGCAGAGGAGCGGCGTCGCCACAAAGGAATTGAGAAGCCGCGGCAGGATGTTGAAGGTCCTTCTCTGCAGCTCCAGAAAATAGGGCGCGAGGAACAGCCCGTCCGCCAGGAGGAGCAGCGTGAAAAAAACCAGGACTGCGACCCGGAGGACGGCCCCGCGCTGAAAGCGGGGATATGCTTCTTCCTCCCCTTCCCCGCCGAACAGCGCCGACACGCCGACCTCCAGCGCCTGGGAGAGCGCCTCCAGCATGTCCAGGTCCGGCTGGTTCTTCCCC
>JAEEGI010011105.1_pt1 | contig 19493 bp, 12 predicted proteins | sample 8958751 | NCBI WGS metagenome assembly JAEEGI01 (sample SAMN16246545, study PRJNA631951) | gut metagenome | biome: gut microbiome; feature: rumen; material: KS-attached | host: Bos | place: Iran: Karaj | collected 2018-10 | reverse complement strand
TCTCCACGCTTTCCTCCATCTTTAACCACATGGCGGGCGGCCGCGTCATCGGCATTCTCTTCTTCCTCTTCATGGTCTTTGCCGCCATGTCCACGGTTATCGCCGTTTTTGAAAACACCTAATATAAAAGTAGTATTTCCAAATGAAGGAAGTGCTAAAAGTATGGATAATATGGTTATTCTAAAAGGAGCAAAGAATGAAGAAAATGCTTATAAATTCATAGATTTCATCTTAAGAGATGATATTATGAAAAGAATAATAGATTTTTATCCATATAAGAATTTACACAATGATCCAAACAATTATATAGTTCCAATTGAAAAGGCTATATCAGCCAATGGAAAACCAAATATTGCTTATGATATTCCTATCGATGTTATCGATAAGGGTTACTATGTTAAAAATATAGGTGATACAATCAGACTATATGATGAGATATGGACGGTGATCAAATAGGTTAATATGATTATTAATAATAGAATAAATAGGGAAGGAGGATAAGAATGGAAGGAAGGAAAAAGGACTATATTGATACTCAAGATTTTACTAAAGAGGAGTTATTAAACTTAGTAGATCTAGGATTATTAATGAAAGCAGTTATTAAAGCTGGTTACACAATTAATCCACTATATCATAAGACTTTAGGAATGATCTTCGAACAAGTATCAACTCGTACAAGAGTGTCTTTTGAAACAGCAATGACACAATTAGGTGGACATGCTGAATTCTTAGCACCTGGTCAAATTCAATTAGGTGGACATGAATCATTACATGATACTGCATTAACTCTATCAAGATTAACAGATATCTTAATGGCTCGTGTTAATCGCCATGAATCAGTTGCTAATTTAGCAAAAGATGCTACAGTACCAGTACTAAATGGTATGAGTGATTATAACCATCCAACTCAAGAGTTAGGTGACATCACTACTATGTACGAAGTTTTACCACAAATTGGTAAAAAGTTCGAGGATTTAAAAGTAGTCTTTGTAGGAGATTGTACTCAAGTATGTGCATCTTTAGCAATGATAGTTACTCATCTTGGTGGAAACTTTGTTCAATATGGACCAGTAGGACATCAGTTAGGTGAGAATTTCCAAAAGATCTGTCAAGATAACTGTGCTGCATCAGGTGGTACATTTATGTTAACAGATGATGAAACTCAAGCTTTAACTGGAGCAGATATTATTTATACTGATGTTTGGTATGGATTATATGATAAAGAACTTTCTGAAGAAGAAAGAAAACAAATATTCTATCCAAAATATCAAGTTACTGCTGAGATGTTAAGTAAATGTAGTCCAAATGTTAAGTTCATGCATTGTCTTCCAGCAACTCGTGGAGAAGAAGTTACTGATGAAGTTTTAGATGGACCACATTCAATCGCATTCGACGAAGCTGAAAATCGTCTTACTGCAATGAGAGCTCTTCTAGTTTACTTCTTAGGAAAAGAAAAAGAAGCAAGAGAAGAATGTGCTCAATATTTAAAAAAATAATAGAGGTAAAGAAAGATGAAAAAGAAAAAATTTAAATTATTTGATGCCATATTAGGTACAGTTTGTCTTACTTTAGTCTGTGAATCTGTAATGCCTACAGCTGCTATTGGAAATACACAATATTTCTGGTGGTTATTACTTTTAGTAGGATTCTGTTTACCATATGGTATGATTACTGCTGAACTTGGTACTACATATCCAAGTGAAGGTGGATTATATGATTGGGTTAAACGTGCCTTTGGTCCTAGATGGGCAGGACGTGTAGCCTGGAATTATTGGATTAATTTCCCACTTTGGATTGCTTCTTTAGCAACAGCTGTTACATCAATTTTATTTGGTGTATTCACTAATATCCAAGTAGGTGTATGGGGATTATTAGGAGTTCAATTATTCTATATTTGGTTAGTTACTTTCTTAGGAACTAAGAGAATAGGAGAAAGCAAAGCCGTAGTAAATGTAGGTACTGCTTTCAAAATAATCTTATTACTAACAATTGGTATTTTAGGATTATTCTATGCATTTAGACATGGTAGTGCTAATCCTATTACTAGTTTCAAGGATTTAATTCCTGATTTAACTAATATTGGAGAATTATCATTTATTTCAATTATCTTATTTAACTTCATGGGATTTGAAGTTGTAGGAACATGGGTAGATGATATGAATGAGCCTAAAAAAGATATTCCAAAAGCATTATTATTTGGTGGATTATTAATGGCTATATTCTACGTATTACCAGCAACAGGATTTAATATCGCATTAGATCCAGCTAAAGTTGCTGAGATGGATCCAGAAAACGTTGTTGAAGTATTAACAACATTCTTTGGTAGCGTTGGATTCGCTGGAATGGGACTTAAAGTATTATTAGTTGTATTTGGATTAATGTTCATTTATACATTTATAGCTAATATTGCTTCTTGGTCATTCGGAGTAAATGCCGTAGCTAAATATGCTGCAGACGATGGCACAATGCCAAAAGTATTCTCTAAAACAAATAGCGAAGGAGTTGCTTCAAATGCTGCTATTATCAACGGAATAGTTGCATCAATTATTTCAGTTGGTGGTGTTATTGCATATAACATGAGTGAAAGTACTGGTGAAGCATTCGAGTTATTCTTCTGCTTAAGTTGGATAACATTATTAGTTGGATATATCCCACTATTCTTAGCATTTATTAAACTAAGACATACTGATAATACTAAGAGAGTTTATAGAGTACCTGGAGGACCAATTGCAACTAACATCATAGCATTTGTTCCATTTGTAATTATTGTTCTAGGTGTAGTATTTACTATATTTGGAGATTTCTCACTAGTATATCTAGAAGAAAGTATCCCACTAATTATAGGTGTCATTGCATCATTTGTAATTGAAGAAATACTAGTTTCTAGAATTGGTAAGAGTATGGGAGAAGGAATTACAGCATTCGTTTTATGTATCATATTTACATTGTTATGCTTAACTAAAACAATGCCAAGCCTATTCCTAATTTGGTTATTCTGTGCTATAGGAACATTTGTTGTTGGAGCATGCCACGTTAGTGGAAATGAATTTGTTGAAGTAAAGAAAAAAGAAGAATAAAATAGAGGAGGTAATTATGTCAAAAAGACTTGAAACAACACCAAAGAAAGATGGCTTCCGTATGCCTGGTGAATTTGAAGAACATGCTGGAACATATATGATATGGCCAGAACGTCCTGATAATTGGCGTTTAGGAGGTAAGCCTGCTCAAAAAACATTTACAGAAGTTATCAATACTATTGCTAAATATGAACCAATAACAGTAGTAGTAAGTAGAGAACAATACTCAAATGCACTAGCTATGGTTGATCCAAAAGTTCGTGTAGTTGAAATGAGTAATAATGACTCATGGATGAGAGATTGTGGAGCAACTTTTGTAACAGATAAAAAGGGTGAATTACGTGCGATTGATTGGAAGTTTAATGCTTGGGGAGGATTAGTAGATGGACTATATTTTCCTTGGGATCAAGATGATCTAATCGCATCAAAAATGGCTGAGTTGGAAGAATGTGACCGATATCGCTTAGATGACTTTATTTTAGAGGGTGGTTCAATTCATACAGATGGTGAAGGAACAATTCTTACTACTGAAGAGTGTTTACTATCTGCAGGAAGAAACAGTGATAAAACAAAAGAAGAAATAGAAGAAACTCTAAAAGAATATCTAAATGCTGAAAAAGTATTATGGGTTAAAGAAGGAATCTATAATGATGAAACAAATGGTCATGTAGATAATATGGTTCAATTTGTTAAACCAGGAGTAGTAGTCCTAGCTTGGACTGATGATGAAAATGACCCTCAATATAAGAGAAGTCATGAAGCTTATGAATATCTATCAAATGAAACTGATGCTAAAGGTAGAAAACTAGAAATAGTTAAATTACATACTCCAAATCCAATTCTTATTTCAGAAAAGGAAAGTGAAGGAGTAGATTCAGTTGAAGGAACACTTCCAAGAGAAGTTGGAGATAGATTAGCTGCATCATATGTTAATTATTATGTTGGAAATGGCTTTGTAGCTTTACCAATATTCAATGATCCATATGATAAAGAAGCTATCAAAACATTGAAAAAACTATATCCTGATAGAAAAGTAGAGCCAATTTATGCTCGTGAAATATTACTTGGTGGAGGAAATATTCACTGTATTACTCAACAAGTACCAAAACATAAATAAAAGCAAGAATTATCTTGCTTTTTTTTATTCAAAAATATCTCTAAATTTAACCAAAATCATTGACAATCAAATGTAAAATTTATAAAATATTATTATAAGATAATAATAAGGAGAATAGGATTATGATATCTAAAAATTTTAAAAAGATTATCATGAGTTTTATTATGATCTTTGCTTTTTGTATAGGCATAAATGTTAACGCCCAAGACTATGCTCTATATGCAAACGGAGTTCAATTTTCTGATGATAATCTAACAGTTCAGTGTGGGGACGGAACTGCAACTTTTGATCCATCAACAAAGACATTAACACTTAATAATGCAACCATAACAGAAAGTGCTGATGGTATGGCATTAGTCACAGATGAGATGGCTGATGATGTATTAAATGTAGTGTTAATAGGAAATAATATACTTGATGGTTCTGATTCAACTCCACCATATGATGGATTTGATGTAATTAGTGAAGGAATCAATATAGCAGGAACAGGAACGCTAACGATGAATCATGTTATGTTTGGTATTTATTCAGAAGATGAAGCTACAGTTACAACTTCAGGAATAACACTAAACATTACTCCTGAAGAAGGTGGGCAAGCAATAGTTGCTGGAACTGATATTACATTTGTGAATTCAACTATTACTATTAATTCTGAAGTTGAAGTAGGAGCTCCTATTGAAAGTACTGATGCAGGAACTATTACAGTTACTAATAGTAATGTAACGGTAAATTCAATAGATACATGTATCAATTTAGCTGGAACAGCACCAGGAAGAAAATTTGTTTTAAATTCAGGAATGGTTATTTTAAACTCTGAAGGTGGAAATGCCATAGGAGCACAAAATCCTGAAAATGCTTCAATTGTAATTAATGGTGGAACTCTTAGAATGAATGGTTCAAATGGAGGAACATACATTACTAATATTACAATACCTGGAGGACATGCGAGAACTAAAGGTAATGATTATACATCACAAGAAGTTGAAATAGCACCTGCTATTACAGTATCTGGTAACATAGCTTGGATCGATGATGATAATGCAGGATCTACTAGACCATCTAGTGTTTACTTGATGATTAAGAATCCAGGAGGACAAACAGTCGCTCAACAAGAAGTTAAAGCTTCTCAAAACTGGGCCTACTCAATGCAAGTAGCAATGAACGATGATAGTGGAAATCCAATTAATTATACATTAGTAGTAAATGGAGCAGATGGTTATAACCCACTAATAGCTGGTTATAATGTAACACTAATTTTAGATGGTATGTCTACAGATGAAGTGTTCCCATCACTTACTACATTTACTAAAGTAATTGCTACAGGAACAATTCTAGATTTAGAAGGACAACCTGTTGATACTGAAGAATATGAAAGTGAATTATTAACAGGAGATGTTCAAGATTCTACAGTAGCAAATATTATAAATGAATATAAAGATAGTTTTAATACTTGGGCAGCAGAAAATGATGCTACAGGTTCAACAACATCTGAATCAATTACTTCATTATATTTCCAATCTGATCAAGTAGGAGATACACATTACACATCAATGGATGATTTAGTACAAGCTTACAAGAATAATGGTGGAAGTGGAGTATTAAATGTTAATAAAGTTCAAACATATACAATGGTATATCAAGGAACTAAGAATCCAGAAAGAGAAAAAACAACAATTGCTGGACAAATAGTTTGGCAAGATAGTGCTAATCAAGATGGAAAAAGACCTGCTAGCCTAACAGTTTCAATTAAAAATGGAGCTACTCTAGTAGAAAGCCAAACAGTAACAGCTGATAATAATTGGGCATATTCATTTGAAGGATTATTCGTTCAAGATTTAGAAGGAAATAATATAACTTATACACTTGAAGGATCTGCACTTAATGGATATGAAATATCTTTAGATGGAAATAATCTTGTTTATTCACATACACCAGAAAAAACAACTATTTCTGGAACACTAACATGGAATGATAATAATAACGCTTTAGGTTTAAGACCTGATAATGTAACAATAACTTTATATAAAAATGGTATCGTACAAGATACTCAAACTAAAGAATCTGGAATGTATATATTTGCTAATTTAGATAAATTCTCTGGTGGTTCTTTAGCAGAATATACTATTCAAGTATCTAATAATGAAAATTATATATCTACTTTAGATGGATATAATATTACAATGAATTGTAAAAAACAAATTATTAGTGGAACTATAACTTGGGATGATGATGATAATGTTAATGGTTCTCGTCCATTAGAAGTACAAGTACAACTTAAAGCTAATGGAGAAACAGTAGAAACAAAAACATTATCTTCAGTAACTAATTGGAAGTTTAATTCTACAGTTGATAAATATGACTCAAGTAATAATGAGATTACTTATACAGCAGCTTATCCAAATGTAGATGATTATGATAAATCAGTTTCCGGATTAAATGCTACTTATACATATGCTGTAACTACAGTAAATGTAACAGGTAAAGTAAACTGGGAAGATGATGGTAATAGAGATGGTATAAGACCAAACAGAGTAGTTGTAACTTTATACAACGGAAGTGAAGTTGTAACTAGTAAATATGTTGATGCTTCATCTAATTGGAATTATGATTTCTCTGGATTAAATAAAAAAGATAATCAAGGACAAACAATTAATTATACTGTTCAAGCTCAAACAGGAATTGATGGTTATGAATTAACTTCATCTGGAACAAACTTTACTTATACTCATACTCCAGAAAGAATTAATATTACTGGAACAATAACTTGGAATGATAATAATAATCAAGATAATATCAGACCAGATAGTGTAACAGTACAATTAAAGAATGGAAACAGTGTAGTTAAGGAAGCAACTGCTATAACATCAGCATGGACTTATGCATTTGCTAATGTATATAAATATGAAAATGGTTCTCAAATTAACTATACTTTAGCACCAAAACAAAATATTCCACGTTATACATACGAACAATCTGGTAATAACTTAATCTTTGCTCATACACATGAAGTTATTACTGTTGAAGGTTCAATAACTTGGAATGATAATAATGATCAAGATGGATTTAGACCAACTTCATTAGAAGTAGGAGTATATGTTGGATCAGAAAAAGTAAGATTTACAGAAGTATCTGATGCTAATAATTGGACATATTCATTCCCTGATCTAGATAAATTAGATAATGAAGGAAATAATATAACTTATACAATTAAATCAGAAGAAAACTTACCTGGTTATACATATGCAACATCTGGATATAATATTGTTTATTCACACTTATATGAAACAGTAGATGTAACTGGAACTATAAGTTGGAATGATAATGATGATGCTTTAGGTTTAAGACCTGAAACAGTAAAAGTAACATTACTTGCTAATGATGAAGAATCAAAGACTGTTAATGTAAGTGCTTCAAACAATTGGAATTTTAGTTTCAATAGTTTACCAAAATATGCTGGAGGTTCAGAAGTAACTTATACAGTTACAACACAAAGCTTTGATAGTTATAGAATTACAAGTGAAGGAAATACCTTCAATTATGAATGTAGTAAAATTAAAGTTTCTGGACAAGTAACATTCGAAGATAATTCTAATCAAGATGGAATTAGACCAAATAATATGGTTGTATCTATTAAAAATGGATCAGAAACAGTAAAAGAAGTAACAATCTCAAGTTCAACTAATTGGAAATTCTCTGAATTAGTTAACAAATATGATGGAGATGACTTAATTACTTATACAGTATCTTATCCAAATGTAGATGATTATGAAAAAACAACATCTGGAAACAATGCTACATATACACATACACCAGAAAAAACATCAGTTTCTGGAACAATAAAATTTGTTGATAATGATAATCAAGATCAAATTAGACCTTCAAAAGTAACTATTAATTTGAAAAATGGTTCAACTACAGTTGATTCTAAAGAATTTAATATTACTGGTGAAACTACATCATTTGAATTTACTAATGTTGATAAATACTCAGGTGGAGAAGAAATAGCTTATACATTTGAAGGAGCATCTGTAAGTGATTATGAAGTATCAACTTCAGGAACAGTAGTTACTTATACTCATGCAATTGCTACAACAAGAGTAGAAGGAAAGATTACTTGGAATGATGCTTCTAACCAAGATGGAAAAAGACCAAATCAAGTTGTAGTAACATTAAATACTGGTGCTACAAAAACAGTAACAGCTGCTGATGATTGGGAATTCTCATTCACAGGATTACCTAAATATGATAATGGAGATTTAATTGAATATTCAGTATCTGTACCAGAAGTAGATGAATATGAATCTTCTAAAGATGGATACAATATTACTTATTCACATACTCCAGAAAAAACAACTTTAACAGGTAAAATTATCTTTGAAGATGCTAATAATCAAGATAATTTAAGACCTACTAAAGTAACATTAAATATTGATAATGGTTCTTCAACAATAACTAGAGAAATAACTGTTGAAGGAAATACTACAAATTATAGTATTGCTGATTTAGCTAAATACTCTGGTGGAGAAGAAATTACTTATACAGTTACAGGACAAACAATTTCTAAATATGAAATGACTAAATCTGGAAATGATATTACTTATACACACACTCCAGATACAGTAACTGTTAGCGGTAGAATTACTTTTGAAGATAATAGTAACCAAGATGGTAAACGTCCAAATGAAGTAGTAATTACTCTAAGTAACGGAGATACAGCTACAGCAAATGCAGCATCTAGTTGGAGATATGAATTTAAAGATTTACCAAAGAATAATGCTGGTACAGCAATCTCTTATACAATTACTGCTCCAGATGTAGCAGACTATACTAAAGAAGTTAATGGTAATAATGTTACATATACACATCAAAAAGAAACTATTACTTTAAATGGTACAGTTACATTTGATGATGAAAATGATAAATATGGATTTAGACCAGATGAAATAACTGTTACTATTAAAAATGGTTCAACTACAGTTAAAACTGTTAAAGTAAAAGAATCTAATAGTTGGAGTTATAATGTTACAGTTGATAAATACGCATCTGGAGAAGAAATTAATTATACAATTAGTACTAATTCAGTATCTAATTATAAAATAATTAATAATTCACCTAACTTCACATATAAATGTACAAAAGTAAAATTAACAGTAAAAGCTAAATTTGTTGATAATGATGATGAAGCTGGATTAAGACCAGATAAAGTAAATATCGATTTATATGGAAATTCTGGTAAAGTAAGTACAGTTGAATTAACATCATCAAAGAATTATTCTAAAACAGTAACAGTAGATAGATATGCTTCAGATGATACTGAAATAGCTTATACTATTACACCTGAAACAATTGACTCATATGAAGTATCTTCAACAGATACAGAAGCTACTTATACATATAATGGAGAAGCAAAGAAGAAAGTGTCAGGAAAGATCACTTGGAATGATGCTTCTAGTAGTACTAGACCTTCTTCAGTAACAGTTGTTCTATATCAAAATGGTGTAGAATACTCAAGAATTTCAGTAACAAAGAACGATGATTGGAAATATACTTTCAGAGGATTACCAAAAGAAGATAGTGAAGGTTTAGAATTAACTTATACTGTTTCAGTAGAATCAGTAAATGGTTATACTTCATCAATAGATGGTAATAATGTAATATTAGATAAGATTAATTATCGTATTATTGAAGGAAATGGACAATTATTTGTAATATCTGAAGATAGTGGAGCTGAATTTAGAATAAATGGTGATTATGATTTATTTAAAGATTTATACATTGATAAAAAATTAGTAGATAAAGCAAACTACTCAGTAAGAGAAGGTTCAACAATAATCACTCTTAAAGATAGCTTTACTAAATCTCTAACATCAGGAAAGCACTCTATCAAAGTAACATTCAAAGATGGAGGAGAAGCTTCTGGAAACTTCTTAGTACAAAGAACAAGTACAGAAGAATCAATGGCTGAAATAATCAACCCAACTACAGGAGATAAAATAGTACTTTATATAATTCTATTAGTCTCATCATCATTAGGAATATTCGTTATAAGAAAAAGACTAGGAGATGCGAATTAATTGCCTAAGTTAGACAGAAAAAAAGCAATAATCATAGTTATATTACTTGTAATTATTGTTGTTTCAATAATAATTGGAATAACTAATTCAAGAAAGAATAATATGATTAAGTCTGTTAAAAAGAATGACGATTATGTAATTAATGAAGATGTTGAATTTGAAATAAAAGATACTATTCAATACTCATATCGAAAATTAAAATTCAATTTACCAAAACAATTCAAGAAAAAAAGAGTAGGTAACAATGTGTATAAATATACTATTGATACTAAAGATGAAAAAGGATCATTAACTATTACTACTAAAATTACTGGTTATGATACTAAAAAGTTTATGATTGATGAGTTTGGTTTTAATAAGAAAGATAATTTTCAAGATAAAAAAATAAATAAGGTAGTTTGGTTGAAAGTAAAGAAAAATAATACTTATGGTTATGCGATTAAACAGCGAAGAATGATATATGGAATTAGATATAATTATTCGAAATCAAAAGGTATTGCAAAGTCTGTACCTAAGATCCTAGAACAGACAATGTATTTTAGAGTTTACTATAATGAAAAGAAGGCTAAATAGTCTTCTTTTTTTTATAAAAACATATATTATTTTATAAAGAATTATGATAAAATGAACTTAGAATAGAAAGTGTGGTTACATGAAGATATTCATTGAAGACGACTTAAAACTTAATGTATATTCATTACCAACTAAAATTGAGGACGAATATGTAATCAATTATCTTTCTGCTGCAGGAATAGAAGAAAATATAACTTTAATTGCTGAAGACGGAAAATGGACTATTTCATCAAATTCAGCTGTAAAGGTTACTAAAGAAGGAGTAGAAATAAGTAAACAAATATTAGAAGATAATGGACAATACAAATTAGATTTCAATGACTTAGAATATGATATTAACCTATATTCTTTTGAAACTCCTATAAAATATGAAAAATATTCAACAACTTCAAGAGGAGAAATATATGTAGGTAATCAAGGTACATATGATATCAATTATAATCAATTTGGTATTCTTTCACCACACTTAAGAATATATAGAAATAACAATGTTTGGATTTTAGAATCTCATCAAAATGGTAAAGTATTTGTTAATGAAAAAAAATGTCCAGCTAAAGTATTACAAATAGGAGATATTATCTTTACTCATGGTTTAAAAATAATTTGGATGGGTAATCACTTAATGATAAATAATCCTCAAAATAAAGTGAAAACCACTTTACCTGTATTAGAAGAAACAGTACAAGAAAACACATATACTCCTGTTAAAGAAACTGAAAAGAATATTGTTTTATACACAGATAAACAAGTATTTTTCCATACACCTAGATTTAAAAGTGAAATTGAAGACAAAACAGTTTCGATTGAATCACCACCAAAAGAACAAAAGAAAGACGATATGCCAGCTATCTTCACTTATGGTGCAACAATTATTATGGGTATGTCTTCAATGATAACTGGAACAATCGCAGTATTCAGTATCTTAAAAGGAAAAGCAACACTATTAAGTTCAATAACAGAGATTACTTTATGTGTAACTATGATTATAGGTATGATGGTATTACCTTTAGCTCAAATGAAATATAATGAAAATCGTATTAAGAAAAAAGAACAAAAGAGACAAAAAATATACGGTGAATATTTAAATAAGAAAAAAGATGAAATTCAAAATGAATTAGATAATGAAAAATCAATTCTATTTATGAATAACTTAAATCCTCAAGAATTAGAAAATGCTATTGTTAGTAGAACGTATGATGTTTGGGGAAGAGATATTACAGATACTGACTTCTTAACTATTAGATTAGGTATGGGTAATAAAAATTCAGCTTTAAATATCGAAGCTAAGTTAGAAGAGTTTACCCTTGAAGAAGATGTCTTAATTGAAGAAGTAAGAAAAATAACTGAAACTAAAATAGAATTAGAGAAAGTACCTATAACAATTTAATTAATAGAAAACAACGTATTACCTGTAGTAATAAATAGTGATTTTACTCACAATAAAATGTTTGTAGATTGGTTATCTTTACAATTGATATCTTACTATAGTGGAGTAGATTTAAAAATAGCTATCTTTACATCAGAAGATCGTAAAGATGAATGGGATTATTTTAAATATTTACCACACTGTTATTCTGATAATAGAGAAATAAGATTATTCGCAACAAATGAAGATGAATATAAAAATGTAGCTCATTATTTAGAAGAAATATATACTAAAAGAAAAGAAGAAGAGACAACTCTTTCTGAAGCTCAAAATGTTAAGTATGAGGGTAAAGATAAATACAAATTATATAATAATTATTACTTGATAATAACTGATAATTATATTGATATTAAAGATTATGAAATTATTAATAGTATTATTAATAAGAATATTAATTATGGTTTTTCAATATTAGTACTTGAAAACTTAATTAGTGAAATACCAAGTAAATGTAAAAAGTTTGTTGAAGTTTCTAATAATGGTTGTAATGTATATGATAAAGTTAATAATAATGATAAAGAAGTATTCCAACCAGATTTATTTAATAAAGATATAAGTTATTATGCAAGAATACTTGATAATATTCCATTATTATCACTTAAAGCAACTCAATCATTACCAAGTAGTTATACATTCTTAGAGATGTTTAAAGTAGGTAAGATAGAGCAATTAAATATTGTAAATAGATGGAGTAAAAATGATCCAACAATGTCTCTTCATACACCAATAGGTATTAAAGAAGATGGCAAAAACATGGAATTAGATTTACATGAAAAATATCATGGACCACACGGATTAATTGCAGGATCTACTGGATCAGGTAAATCAGAATTTATTATTACATTCATTTTATCTATGGCAGTTAATTACCATCCATATGAAGTACAATTTGTACTTATCGATTATAAAGGTGGAGGTTTAGCTGGTGCTTTTGAAAACAGAGAAACTGGTGTTAAGATTCCACACTTAGTAGGTACAATAACAAACTTAGATACAAATGAAATGAATAGAACTTTAGTATCTATCAATTCAGAGTTAAAAAGACGTGAAAGAATGTTTAATGCGGCTCGTGACAAATTAGGTGAATCAACAGTAGATATTTATAAGTATCAACAATTCTATCGTGATGGAAAAGTTGATGAACCAATTTCTCACTTATTCATCATTTCGGATGAGTTCGCTGAGTTAAAAGACCAACAACCAGAGTTTATGGATGAACTTGTTTCAACAGCTCGTATCGGACGTTCCTTAGGAGTTCACTTGATACTAGCTACACAAAAACCAGCTGGTGTCGTAAATGATCAAATTTGGTCAAACTCTAAATTTAAAATATGTCTGAAAGTTCAAACATCTGAAGATAGTAATGAGTTATTAAGAAGACCAGATGCTGCTGGTATTAAAGAAACTGGTAGATTCTATTTACAAGTTGGTTATAATGAATTATTTGTTTTAGCTCAATCTGCTTGGGCAGGAGCAAAATATATACCAACTGAAAGAATAGCTAAAAACTATGATGATGATATAGAAATAATTGATAATAATGGTAATATCATCAAAAAAATAAATGATAGTATCATTGAAGAACAAGGAAAAGATCAAGGAGAACAATTAACTAATATTGTTAAGTTCTTAGATGATATAGCTAAAAGAGAACAATTAAAAACTTCAAATCTATGGTTACCTAGCATTCCTGCCGAGATTTATTTAATCAATATAGCAAAGAAATATAACTATACTGCTAAACCATACCAAATAGTTCCAATTATTGGAGAATATGATAATCCTGCTAAACAAGAACAACATCTATTAACATTAGATTTAACAAATAGTGGAAACGTAGCTATTTATGGAAATACTGGTAGTGGTAAAGAGAATTTCTTAACAACATTAATTTTCTCAACAATCATCTATCATTCAACTAGTGAAGTTAATTTCTATATATTTGATTTTGGTGCTGAGACACTAAAAATATTTAATAGAACTCCACATGTTGGTGATGTAGTAACTATCGATGAGAAAGAAAAATTAAAGAGTGGTTTACTATTCTTAGATAGAGAATTATCAAGAAGAAAAGAAAAGTATTCAGAGTTTGGTGGGTCATATCAAGGATATATTCAATCATCACAAGATAAAGATCCATTAATAGTAGTAATACTTAACTCATATGATAATTTTGTAGAAGCTCACTCAGAATATGAAGATTATATAGGACATTTATTCAGGGATGGTAGTAAGTATGGTATTGTATTTGTAGTAACAAGTACAGCCTTAAATGCTATGCAACAAAGCTATAAATTACTATTTGCAAATCAAGTTGCATTGCGTTTAGCTGATCCATTTGATTACAAATACACTTTCTTAGCTCCATATGGATTAACACCAGCTAATCACTTTGGTAGAGGTATTATTACAATGGGAGATACTGGTTATGAATTCCAAACAGCATTTATTTATACTAGAAATGAAATAAATGAAACTATAAAACACACTAACCAATTATTAAGAGAAAAATATCAAGATGTACAACCAATACCAATTGTACCAATAAAAGTAACAGCTGATTCTTTATCAGCATACATTGATAAGATATCTAATGTTCCTTTAGGTATTAATGTTAATACTGGAGAATTAGTAAGACATGACTTTACTAAAAATCGTATTTTACAAATTATTGGTAATGATGCAATACATGATTTAAATCTATTAAATGATTTAATAAAAGAGTGTAAAAACATGAATAACTGTTATGTAACAGTAATTGATTTTGTTGAATCAATGATAGACCAAGAAGATATTGAATATATCAATGATGAATTTACTCCAGCTATTCAAAATATACTTGAACTTAATAAAGATAATGAAAATAAAACAATTTTTGTTGTCATAGGAGCAAGTAAAATATATGATCTGGTTTTAGATGAAGGAGTAGAATTATATAATAAGATTTTATTCAATATAGAAAAACTTAAAAATATTGGAATTATCTTAGTAGATAATTATCCTAATTATAAAAAGGTTACAAATGAAGCATGGTTTGAAAAGAATAAGAATTCAGCATTATGGCTTGCTGAAGATGTTAAGATTCAAACAATATTTGATTCATCAAAGATTACAACTTCAGATGTAAATGAAGATTTCCCTGGATTAGGTTATTATCTAAAAGAAGATGGATACGAAGTAATTAAATGTATTGGAATAAAGGGAGACGAGTAAAATGAAAAATAAAGTTTTAGTTAAACTAATTATTCCAGAAATAGATCAAGAGTATGATGTGATATTACCTATTAATAAAAAAATAGGTAATATCATTAACCTATTAAATGAATCAATTGATGAATTATCTAGTGGAGAATTAGTAAAAAGTAAATCAAATAAACTATATAATGCCATTACGAATGAAAAGTATTCTCCAGATATCTTATTAGCCAATACTAATATAAGAAATGGTACAATTTTAATATTAATATCATAAAAAAAAAACGATGTATATCGTTTTTTTTAGCTCTTAATATTTTGGATTTTAGTTTTTCTGGCAGTAAAGTTTGAAGCTGCTTGAACATCATGTTGTTCATAAGCTTTCTTAACTTCATCTAATTTTCCTTTGAATGCATCTAAGTCAGTTAATAATTGTCTAACTTCAACCATAATTGCATCTGCCATACCTTTAACTGCAGTTTGAGCATTTTTACCTTTTAAGTTTTTAGAAACCTCAGTTGCAGTAACACCTACACTTTTAGTTGCACTAACAGCTTTTTTATAAGTATCGATTTGAGCTTTCATCTTAGTAATACCACCAGTATTTAAACCTCTAATTCCTGTATCTACTTTTGACGCCATTTATTTACACCTCCATTAATATCGTATTTAATTTTATTTTTTATAAAATGTTGATTGTTTAGATTTAAAATCTTTTAAATCATTATTTAATCCTTCAGTAATAATCTTTTGCATTTCAGATACTTTACTTGAAATATTTGCAGTTTTGTTTTTTAAGTCAGCTATAAACGCATCATGATCAGGTCCAACCCAATATGAATCGAATACTTTGATTAAATCATCACGATTTTTTCCTGTTAAAGCTGTTTTAAGATTTTTACAATCTGTTTCTAAGTTACTAATTATTGCATTAGTTCCACCTTGTGAACGAGCAAATTCCGCATTTTCCATTGTTAATGCCATAACTATATCCCTCCTTACAATAAAAATATATCATTGATATTAATATTAATCAACATAGTGTTAATTTAGTTTACACTATTTGATATGACAAACAAAAGAGTATACAATGTTGTATATTGTGTTATAATAGTACATGTATGAGGTGATATTATGGGTAAATCACTAAAAAGTCCTTGGTATAAATTTTACGATAATGAACAACAACATTTATCGTATCCTGACTTTTCGGCTTATAAACTAATTGAATATACAGCCAGTAAACATTTAAATAATATAAGCTACAATTATTATGGAAATAAAAAAACTTATCATGAATTTTTAAAACAAATTGACAATGTTGCGAGAAGTTTTAAAGCTTTAGGTGTAAAGTACAAAGATGTAGTTAGTATTTGTATGCCAAATACACCAGAAGCTATAATTGCTTTTTATGCTGCTAATAAGATAGGAGCTATTGCTTCTATGATTCACCCATTATCAGCTGAAAATGAAATTAAGTATTACTTAAATTTATCAAAAACTGAGTATTTAATATGTATTGATTTTACGATGGATAAAGTAAATGAAATAATTGAAGATACAAAAGTTAAAAAGATAATAACAGTATCAGTTGCTGAATCTTTCCCTATAAGAGTAGCTACTGTTTATAATGTAGTTAATAGTTATAAAAACTTTGTTGATTATACTAGTAAGTTTTTTAATAAAAAAGATAATGTCTTAGGATGGAAAGAATTTGTTAAATTAGGTTCAACATATGATAAAGAAATAGATGATGATTTTAAAGGAAAAGATATTTGTGCTATTCTTTATAGTGGTGGAACTACTGGTACACCTAAAGGAGTACAATTAACTAATCTAAATTTGAATGCTGTCGCAATGCAAGCCTTTGAACATGTTGCTTGTGTTCGTGAAAAAGATAAAGCCTTAGCTATCATGCCAATTTTTCATGGTTTTGGTTTATCTATTTGTGTTCATACAGTTCAGTATTGTGGAGCTACATGTATTTTACTTCCACAATTTAATGCTAAATCATTTGATAAAATAATGAAAAAATATGAACCAAATTTCTTAATAGGAGTACCAACTCTTTTTGAAGCAATAATTAATAATAAAGGTTTTAATCATATGAATTTATCATATGTTCAATGTGTTATATCTGGTGGAGATACTCTAAGCACTGATCTAAAAGCTAGAGTAGATAAGTGGTTAAAAGATCATAAATCTCCTACAAAGATAAGAGAAGGTTATGGACTAACTGAATGTGGAAGTGTCAGTTGTTTTACACCTCTTAATTATTATCGTGCTGGTTCTATTGGAGTACCATTACCAGACATGTATTATAAAATAGTTGAAGCAGGTACAGAAAAAGAAGTTCCATATGGAGTAGAAGGAGAAATCTGTATTCATGGACCTACTGTAATGCAAGGCTATATTAGAAATAGAAAAGAAACAAGAATTGCCTTACGTAAACATAAAGATGGAAGAATATGGTTACATACAGGTGATCAAGGATATATGGATAAAGATGGTTTTGTTTATTTCAAAAGTAGAATTAAACGTATGATAATATCATCAGGATATTGTGTATATCCAAATAATATTGAACAAGTAATTGATTCTCATAAAGATGTCTTAACTTCTTGTGTAATAGGAGTACCTCATCCATACAAAGTAACCGCTGCAAAAGCCTTTATCGTATTGAAAGACAAAGGAAAAGCGAATGAAGAAACCCTAGAATCAATCAAGAAGTTAGTTGAGAAAAACCTAGCTCGCTATTCATGGCCTTTTGAATATGAGTTTAGAGAAGAACTTCCCAAAACATTGGTTGGTAAAGTTGCTTATAATGTCTTAATGCATGAAGAGGAAATGAAGAATCAAAGAAGAAAATGGGAAAACAAAGAAGAATTGCTTGAACAAGTTGTTGATGAAGGTGATTCTGATAAATTAATAGAAAAGATAGGAAAAGAATAATGAAGAAGATTGGAATAATAGATGTTGGTGGAGGTACAAGAGGTATCTTTGGATTAGGAGTACTTGATTATTTGGTAGATAATAATATCGAAATACCATATTGTGTTGGTATTAGTGCTGGCTCTGGAAATATGGCTAGATATATTTCTAAGGAAACTAAAGGTTCATATGTTTTTTACACTGAATATGCATTTACAAAAGAATATATGTCATGGAGAAATTATTTTCTAACTGGAAACTATGTTAATTTAAATTATATATATGGAACTTTATGTAATGAAGGAGCTAAAGATCCGTTTAACTATGAAAAGTTTGCAGAATCAAAGCAAGAATTTACAGTAGTCGCAACAAATGCCGAAACAGGGAAACCAACATACTTTACAAAAAAAGATTTAAAGAAAAATGATTATCGAGTTTTAGCTTGTTCATCATGTCTACCAGTATTATGTGAACCATATTATTATGAAGGTAATTATTATTATGATGGATGTATATCAGATCCAATTCCTGTAGAAAAATGCTTTGAAGCAGGTTGTGAAAAAGTAATAGTGATTTTAACAAGACCTATAGATTTTATTAAAAATGATGGAAAAAAATATTTGACTTATGGAAAAATAAGAAAAAGATTTCCAGAATTTACAAAAGTCTTGGAAAAAAGATGTGATGCTTACAATAATAAACTACAAGAAATAAAAGATAAGTATGTTAAAACAAATAAAGTTTTATTAATCGCACCAGAAACCACAGAAGGACTTAAAACTTTATCTAAAAATAAAGAACAATTTGAAAAATTGTATAAAGAAGGTTATGAGAAAGGTAAATTAATAAAAGATTTTATTAAATAAAAGGTGTATTATGAAGAAGAATATAATATCAATAATAGTATTAGTAATAATAATCTTATCTCTATCATTTGTTTTCTATAAGAACAATGCTATAAAGAAAGAAAATGCATTAAAATTTAAAGAAGAATATGAAAAAGTAAATGGTAAGAAGATGATGGGTGATTATAAATACAGATCAATTACTATTGATAAAAACAATCCATTTATGTACTCTACATTAGAAAATATTAATAA
>JAEEGI010011102.1_pt1 | contig 19497 bp, 16 predicted proteins | sample 8958751 | NCBI WGS metagenome assembly JAEEGI01 (sample SAMN16246545, study PRJNA631951) | gut metagenome | biome: gut microbiome; feature: rumen; material: KS-attached | host: Bos | place: Iran: Karaj | collected 2018-10 | reverse complement strand
CGATGTGGACTCTTGGGGGAGATCAGCCTGTTATCCCCAGGGTAGCTTTTATCCGTTGAGCGACGGCATTTCCACTCACATACCGCCGGATCACTAACTCCAACTTTCGTTACTGCTCGGACCGTCACCCTCGCAGTTAGGCTAGCTTATGCGTTTGCACTCAGAGGCACGGTTTCCGTCCGTGCTGAGCTAACCTTTGAGCGCCTCCGTTACCTTTTAGGAGGCGACCGCCCCAGTCAAACTGCCCACCTGACAATGTCCCCCGACCAGATTCATGGCCGCAGGTTAGAATCTCAATATCTTAAGAGCGGTATCCCAAGGGTGACTCCGCCAACACTGGCGTGCTGGTTTCCAAGTCTCCCGCCTATCCTGTACATAAAATACCGAGACCCAATATCAGGCTACAGTAAAGCTCCATGGGGTCTTTCCGTCTTGCCGCGGGTAACCGGCATCTTCACCGGTACTACAATTTCGCCGGGTAGGTAGTTGAGACAGTGCCCAGATCGTTACGCCATTCGTGCGGGTCAGAACTTACCTGACAAGGAATTTCGCTACCTTAGGACCGTTATAGTTACGGCCGCCGTTTACTGGGGCTTCAATTCAGAGCTTGCACCCCTCCTCTTAACCTTCCAGCACCGGGCAGGCGTCACCCCCTATACATCATCTTTCGATTTAGCAGAGAGCTGTGTTTTTGATAAACAGTCGCCTGGGCCTATTCACTGCGACTCCATCGCTGGAGTACCCCTTATTCCGAAGTTACGGGGTCAATTTGCCGAGTTCCTTAACTACCTTTCTCCCGTTGGCCTTAGAATTCTCTTCCTGACTACCTGTGTCGGTTTACAGTACGGGCTCCTTAAATATACACATGGCTTTTCTCGCCTCTCTCCAGGTATGCTTCCCTACTGTAATTTTCGGTCCCTTACGCCCGAGGCAACCAACGCCCGGGTCATACCCTTTGAAAGTGTCCCCATGCTTAAATTTTTCGGAGGCTACGGAATCTCCACCGTATGTGCATCGACTACGCCTTTCGGCCTCGCCTTAGCTCCCGGCTAACTAGAAGCGGACGAACCTTCCTTCTAAAACCTCAGTCATTCGGCCTTTATGATTCTCACATAAATCTCGCTACTCATTCCGGCATTCTCACTTGTGTACAGTCCACCGCCGCTTTCGCTACGACTTCACCCCGCACACAACGCTCTCCTACCATCCATAAGGATCCTAAGCTTCGGTTTGTACTTTGAGCCCCGTTAAATTTTCGGCGCAGAGTCACTCGACCAGTGAGCTATTACGCACTCTTTGAATGAGTGGCTGCTTCTGAGCCAACATCCTGGTTGTCTGTGCAACTCCACATCCTTTTCCACTTAAGTACAATTTGGGACCTTAGCTGTAGGTCTGGGCTGTTTCCCTTTCGACTACGAAACTTATCTCACGCAGTCTGACTCCCGATTATCATTATCCGGCATTCAGAGTTTGATAGGGTTCAGTAACCTCTCGGCCCCTAGCCCATTCAGTGCTTTACCTCCGGTAATGTAAAATCGAGGCTAGCCCTAAAGCTATTTCGGAGAGAACCAGCTATCTCCGGGTTCGATTGGAATTTCTCCGCTAGCCACACGTCATCCCCTACCATTTCAACGGGAGTGGGTTCGGTCCTCCATGGAGCTTTACCTCCACTTCAACCTGCACATGGCTAGGTCACCCGGTTTCGGGTCGAATACAACTAACTCAATACGCCCTATTAAGACTCGCTCTCGCTACGGCTCCGGACCTTAAGTCCTTAACCTTGCTAGTTACATTCACTCGCCGGACCATTCTACAAAAGGTACCCGATCACACATTGACGTGCTCTCGGTGCTTGTAGGCACAAGGTTTCAGGTTCTTTTCACTCCCCTCCCGGGGTTCTTTTCACCTTTCCTTCACAGTACTATACGCTATCGGTCACCAGGGAGTATTTAGGCTTGGAGGGTGGTCCCCCCGTATTCCCACCGGGTTTCACGTGTCCGGCGGTACTTAGGATACATCTAGGCCGACTTCGCATTTCGCTTACGAGACTATCACTCTCTATGGTGGACCGTCCCATGTCCTTCAGCTATGCTCTGCCGATACCACATTGATGTCCATACCCCGAGAATATTACTACTCTCGGTTTGGCCTCTTCCGCGTTCGCTCGCCACTACTTACGGAATCTCGGTTGATTTCTTTTCCTCGCCCTACTTAGATGTTTCAGTTCAGGCGGTTCCCTCCGTATACCTATGTATTCAGTATACGGTGACAGGGTATTGCCCTGCCGGGTTTCCCCATTCGGAAATCCACGGGTCAAAGCCTGCTTTCGGCTCACCGTGGCTTATCGTAGATCGCTACGTCCTTCTTCGGCTCCTGGTGCCAAGGCATCCTCCTTGCGCCCTTTGTAGCTTGACTATTTTCTAGTGCAAGAATTGCTTGGTTCTTCAAGATTTCAGTTAAATCCTCGACGACAATTTTGTAGTATTACCCTTAACAATTAAAGTTAGACTAATTTTAAAATCATCATGTTTGCATTTACTTTCAATGTCTTTGTTCAGTTTTCAAGGTGCAAATTTCTTTGGATGAAGTTCGGATTTTCTCCTGAGCGCCGCGTATATGATACGCAAACGAAGGAAAAATTCGAAATTCGCCAAAGTGGTGGGGTTAAGTGGACTCGAACCACCGACCTCCCGCTTATCAGGCGGACGCTCTAACCGGCTGAGCTATAACCCCTCGCCGGTGTGGTGAGTCTTCCCCGCTGGTGGAGATAAGCGGGATCGAACCGCTGACCCCCTGCTTGCAAAGCAGGTGCTCTCCCAGCTGAGCTATACCCCCACGATTAAATTAAAAAGGTACAGTTATGTACCTTCAAAATTAAACAACGACGCGCTCTTTGGACACATGTTAACCGGCAACTTTCATTGTCGGCTGACCTAGGATGTCGTACCAACTGTGTTTCAAGCTGGTAAAGTCTCCATAGAAAGGAGGTGATCCAGCCGCTCGTTCTCGAACGGCTACCTTGTTACGACTTCACCCCAGTCGCTTATCCCACCTTCGACGGCGTCCTCCTTACGGTTGGGCTACCGGCTTCGGGTGTTACAAACTCCCATGGTGTGACGGGCGGTGTGTACAAGGCCCGGGAACGTATTCACCGCGGCATGCTGATCCGCGATTACTAGCAATTCCAGCTTCACGCAGGCGGGTTGCAGCCTGCGATCCGAACTGAGATCGTTTTTAGGGTTTTGCTCCACCTCGCGGTATTGCTTCCCTCTGTTGACGACCATTGTATTACGTGTGTAGCCCAGGTCATAAGGGGCATGATGATTTGACGTCATCCCCACCTTCCTCCACCTTGTCGGTAGCGGTCCCATTAGAGTGCTCTTGCGTAGCAACTAATGGCAAGGGTTGCGCTCGTTGCGGGACTTAACCCAACATCTCACGACACGAGCTGACGACAACCATGCACCACCTGTCTCAACTTTCCCCGAAGGGCACAGTCTTATCTCTAAAACCTTAGTTGGATGTCAAGACCTGGTAAGGTTCTTCGCGTTGCTTCGAATTAAACCACATAATCCACTGCTTGTGCGGGCCCCCGTCAATTCCTTTGAGTTTCAACCTTGCGGCCGTACTCCCCAGGTGGATTGCTTATTGCGTTAACTCCGGCACGGAAGGGGTCAGACCCCCCACACCTAGCAATCATCGTTTACAGTGTGGACTACCAGGGTATCTAATCCTGTTTGCTCCCCACACTTTCGAGCCTCAGCGTCAGTAAGAGCCCAGTAGGCCGCCTTCGCCACTGGTGTTCCTCCGAATATCTACGCATTTCACCGCTACACTCGGAATTCCGCCTACCTCTACTCCACTCAAGAACAACAGTTTTGGATGCAGCTCCGCAGTTGAGCTGCGGTATTTCACATCCAACTTGCTGTCCCGCCTGCGCTCCCTTTACACCCAGTAATTCCGGACAACGCTTGCCACCTACGTATTACCGCGGCTGCTGGCACGTAGTTAGCCGTGGCTTCCTCCTTGGCTACCGTCACTTCCTTCTTCACCAAAGACAGAGGTTTACAATCCGAAAACCGTCTTCCCTCACGCGGCGTTGCTGCATCAGGCTTTCGCCCATTGTGCAATATCCCCCACTGCTGCCTCCCGTAGGAGTCTGGGCCGTGTCTCAGTCCCAATGTGGCCGTTCAACCTCTCAGTCCGGCTACCGATCGTCGACTTGGTAGGCCGTTACCCCACCAACTATCTAATCGGACGCGAGCCCATCTCTCAGCGCCTCAGCTTTGATATCAATGCCATGCGACATCAATATGTTATGCGGTATTAGCAGTCGTTTCCAACTGTTATCCCCCTCTGAAAGGCAGGTTGCTCACGCGTTACTCACCCGTCCGCCACTAAGTCTTCCCTCTCTTCACCCGAAGGATCAGATCAGGAGCTTCGTTCGACTTGCATGTGTTAGGCACGCCGCCAGCGTTCGTCCTGAGCCAGGATCAAACTCTCTAAAATATCCTATCAAAACACATCTCTGTGTTTTAACCTATTTTAGAGCTTAATCGCTCTTTTCGATACTGACGTATCTTTCTTCTTCCATCTGCTTTTGCAGACTTCCGTAATTACTGTGTAAGAGTACTTCTCTCACCAAAAAAATCTCGGGTTCCTTTTTCCATCGTTGTTTAATTTTCAAGGTTCTTTGCTGCCCGCTCTTCGCAGACAGCTTGCACAGTATACCACTTCACCCCCACTTTGTCAAGCGTTTTTTTCAAGTTTTTTGTTTCTTTTTCCGACAAGTTTCAACTTTTGTAAACGCGGCCGGGTGTTTTTGTGTGAGCCGTTCATAGTCATACTATATCTTGTATGCGTTGTCCATTCCCGCTTTTACGCACTAAATACAGAAAGCGTGTCCTTCCTCAGAACACGCCCCATAGATATCTGATTTCTTCTTTCTGGCTTCTGGTTTCTGGCTTCTGTTCTCTGTCTTCCTTCGCGGGAAGCACACCCCGCCCGTCTCTTCCGCCGGGCGCGTCACGTCACGCGTCGTAGACTCCCAGCACCGCGATGCCGATCATGACGACCGCGATACAGGCGTACTGCGTTTTGGTCAGCTTCTCCTTCAGGAAGATACGCGAAAGAATCATCGACACGATGCTGTAGCACGCCACCATCGGCGCGGCGATGATCGCCTTGTCGCTCATGGCGTAGACGTAGGTGAACTGACCGGCGGTTTCAAACACGGCGGCCACCGTGCGGGCGCCCTGCTTTCTGATCGGCATGCGCTCTTTTTTGATGACGCGCATATAGAAGAACAGAATGGCGGCGGCAAGCAGGAAGGTCAGCTCATAGGAGGTGTTGGCAACCGCTTCAATCGTGTCTTCCGTGACGCCCCGCAGCGGCGTGGTGGCAACGTCGTCCAGATAATAGGCGTCGAAGAAGGTGCCCAGCGCGTCAATCACGCAGTAGATGATCGGCATGAAGAACGCGATGAAGCCGATGCGGTACTTCTCGTCCCCCGCCTCACGCAGCGCGTCGGCCTGTTTCTTTTCGATCAGGCCGAGCAGGAAGATGGCAAGGTAGATCACGACGACGGCGGCGATCAGCGGCAGCTCCATCGTCTGATGCAGGAAGATCGCGCACAGAATGCAGACCACTGCGCCGGACGTGTTTTCGATCGGCGAAGAGATGGAAAGCTCCAGATAGCGCAGGCCGAAATAGCCGACCGTCATGGAGAGGATATACATCAGCGAAACCGGCAGATACAAAACCAGGTTGATCGGCTGATAGCCGATATGGCCGAACGCCAGCGTAAAGATTGCGTGCAGACCCATGACCACGCCGACCATGACCGAGGTTTTCAGGTGACTGTAGCGGTCGCTTTCGTCGGCGCCTTTTTTATAGAAAAGGTCCGCCGCGCCCCAGGCGAGCATGGTGATCAGAGAAAAAACAAACCAGTTCATCGGAATCCGTCCTTTGCTTTCATTTTTCCGGAAATGATTATAGCGCAATCCGCGCGCTTTTGCAAGCATGCTTTTCAGCAAAAAGAAAAAAGGCCGCCTGAGCAGCCTTTTCAATCACGGTTGTTATTTGACGTTGAACACGGCAAACGCCACTTCGAAGATGCGGTCGAAGACCTCGGAGATCTTGTGCATGATCGTCTGGAAGAGATCCTTGATATGGATCTGGGTCTGCTCGGGAACGATGGGCTTGATATCGGATTCGGGCGCAACGCCGTCGCCGCTGCAGAATTTGCAGCCGCAGGTCTTGCCGCAGGTGCAGTCATAGAAGCCGGTGCAGTTTGCGCAGCAGAACGAATGCTTGAGGCCGTTCTCGTCCTTGGCGCAGGCGCAGACCTTGCTCATGTCCAGGTTCGGGCAGTTCAGGCAACACGTGCAGGTGCCGGGCGTGGAAGAGTGCGGTTTGCCGCAGGAAGGACAGGTTTCATCAGCAAACACGGCAAAGCCGATTGCAAGCGTGGCAAGCAGCATAACGACTGCGAGCACAACAGCCAGTGTTTTTTTCATAAGTATTTGCCTCCTTGATAGATTCTCAGCGATTTCATTATAATGGATAAAATAGCAAAAGTCAATAGCGGATTTATCAACAGTTTGTGAAAATCTGCACAAATGTTGCAAAGTTTTTGCAGCAGATTGGTCCCCCGGGCAAAAAAAGACTGCAGCGGGAAAGCCCTCTGCAGTTCTTTTTGGTTCGTCGTCAGGCGCCGGGATTCTCAGCCGGAACCGTCGTGCCTTCGTCTGCCGGTGCGGTGTCGTCGCCGTTGCTCATCTTGCCCGCAATGGTATTGACGAGATCCAGGAAGATCTTGTCGCCGTCAATGAAGCCCAGAGCGTCGCCGACCTTGAGGAAGGCCTTGGCGAGCTTCAGGAAGATCTTCGCGACCTTGAGGCCGGCCTTCGCGGTGCCGAGCGGAATGTTTTCGATAGTGCCGTCGCCGATCAGGAGCTTCACGATTGCGTCAAACGCTTCGTTCTTGTTTTCTTCCGTGGCAGCCGGTTCTTCGGCTGCGGCTGCGCCTGCGCCTTCGCCTTCCGCGGCAAACGCAACGGTCACGACCGAGAAGACCATCAGAATTGCAAGCAGAACGGAAATCAGTTTCTTCATGGGTATTCCTCCTTTGAATTTGGTAGTTTCAGTATAGACTCTTTTTTTTCATTTGTCAATAACGCGGACCATAAGTCAAAAGAAAATTCATTTCTTTGCAACAAAGCGCAAAAAAACCGGCCGCAGAACCGAAGCGCGCAGCCGATTCCCGCGCCGCTTATGCGAGCGCGCCGGATTTGAGCGCAAACTTGATGCCGAGCTTTGTGAGCACCTTTGTCAGCACTTCCATCAGACGGTTGATCAGGTTCGTCAGCCAGGACGGCATATCGTCCCCGCCTTCGTCCGCCGCGCCTTCGTCCGTCTGCGCCGGGCCGGCAACGGCAGTGTCGCCGCCTTCCGCAAACGCAACAAAGCCGACCGCCATCACAGAGAACAGCAGCGTCACGGCAAGCAGAACTGCAAGCACTTTCTTCATGGAATCTACACTCCTTTCCGATCAGAGTCAGGGCAGCCGCCGGTTCGCCCGCCCGCGCAAACCCCGTTGAAAGGCGTCGCGCGCACAAGGAAGCGGCGGTTACCAAGCGTTTAAGCTTTGGCAGTAATATGATACAAAAAAACGGCCGCCTTGTCAAGCAAAGCGGCAAAAAAGCGTTTTGAAAAGCAAAAGGAGGGCCGTCAGATGCTCTCGGTCTCTTTTGCCATTTTGGCCAGCAGCTCCAGCGCCTGCCGTTTGGTTTCCCCGTCCAGCACGCGGAAGCAGAGCAGCAGCTGTTTTTCCTCGGGGCGCAACACGGCGATCGGGTCGACGCCCGCCGAGATTGCGGCCTGGCCGGGCGTGGCGTTCGGTCTGCGCACGGGGTAGTTTTCCTCCACGCCCATCAGATACCCCACGGTGACGTCGTACATGCGCGACAGCTTATACAGCGTGTCGGGCGAAGGCGAGGTCGCGCCCGTTTCATAAAGCGTATAGGTCGTGCGGTCGACGCCCAGCACGTCGGCGATATTCCTTTGCGTCAGATTATGCTCCATGCGGATTGCACGCAGCCGTTGCGAGAGCATGGCTCCACACCCTTTCGTTTGCGTTCGGCTTATTATACTACCATGTTGCGTCTGAAAAATCAAGAGGATTTTTCATCTTCTTCGCCCGCCCGTTCGCCGAAGAAACGGCGGACGGCCCGCGCGTCGGCCCGGCCGAGACCCGGCACGGCGCAGAGCGCGTCTTCCGAGGCGGCGCGGATTCTTTTGAGCGAGCCGAAGGCTTTGAGCAGCGCCTTTGCCTTCTTTTCGCCGATGCCCGAAATCTGCACGAGCGTGGTGGAAACCGAGGCGCGCGTATGCTTTTGCTTGTGGTACGCGATGGCGAAGCGGTGGACCTCCTCCTGAATGGAGGAAACGAGCGTGAACACCCGCCGCCCGTCGCGGATTTCGATCTCTTCGCCGCCGGTGGCGATGGCGCGGGTCCGGTGCTTGTTGTCCTTGACCATGCCGAACACGGGAACGTCGAGTCCGAAGGCGTCTATCACGGGCTTCACGGCGTTGACCTGCCCCTGTCCGCCGTCGAGCAGGATCAGATCGGGCAGCCGGCCGAAGCCTTCGCCGCTCTCCTTTTCTTCCATATAGCGGTTGAAGCGGCGCGAGATCACCTCGCGCAGGGAACCGCAGTCGTCCTGACCGTCAAAGCCCTGAATGGCAAACCGGCGGTAGGCGCTTTTGAGCGGCCGCGCGTCGCGGAACACGACCATGCCGCAGACGTTGTCGGCGCCGGCCGTATGGGAGATATCGTAGGATTCGATATAGGCGGGAATGCGGGGCAGGCCGAGCGTCTTTTGCAGCTCGTCGAGCACCGTGGTCTGGGCGCCCTTGCGCCCGGCGTAATCGCCGAGCTTCTGCGCCGCGTTGGAAAGGCACATTTGGATGAGGCGGCGTCCGTCGCCGATCTGCGGCACGGTGAGCTCCACCTTCTTTTGGCGCTTCTCTTCCAGAAAGCGCACCAGGTCCTCCCGATCCGCCACCTCGCCGTCGACCAGAATCTTCGGCGGAATCACGCGCTGCATGCCGTAATAGGAGACCAGCAGCTCCCGCCGGGTTTCCGGCAGATCGGCGGTGAAGTCAAAAATGAAATGCTCCGTGCCGCACAGCAGGCCCTCCTGAAAGCGCAGCACGGCAAGACAGCCCTTGTCGTTTTGCCGCACCACGGCGAACACGTCCTGCCACCTGTTGCTGCTTGTCACAACCTTCTGGCGGTTGGCAACGCGCTCCATGGCGCGGATGCGGTCGCGCAGCTTGGCGGCCTTTTCAAACTCCATGTTTTCCGCAGCGCGCGCCATCTCTTCCTGCATGGCGCGCACGATCGGCTTGCTGCCGCCCTTGAGAAAGGCGACGGCGGCCGCAACGCTTTCGTTGTAGTCCTGCTCCGAGATCTTGCCGGCGCAGGGCGCGCTGCAGCGCGAAAGAAAGTAGTTCAGGCACGGGCGCTGACTCTTGATGTCGCGCGGAAACACCTTGCCGCAGGTGGGCAGCTGAAAGATCTCCTGCGCCTGCTCCACCGCCTGCGTCACGGAATAGCTGCCGGTGTAGGGGCCGAGATATTCGGCCGTGTCGTCGTCGCGGCGAAAGCACGCGCTGATATTGCCCCAGGGGTTCGGCTTGATCTTGATGTAGCTGTAGCCCTTGTCGTCCTTGAGCAGAATGTTGTATTTCGGCATGTTCTGCTTGATCAGCGAGCATTCCAGCACCAACGCTTCAAACTCGCTGTCGGTCATGATATAGTCGAAATCGCGCACCCGCTCCACCATCCGGCGCACCTTGGCGGGATGGTTGTTCTGCGAGCCGAAGTACTGGCTGACGCGATTTTTGAGCGCCTTGGCCTTGCCGATATAGATGATTTTGCCCTCGGCGTCCTTCATGAGATAGACGCCGGGGGTCAGCGGCAGCCGCATGGCCTTTTCACGCAGCGCTTTCATATTCGGATTTTCCATCACGCTGCCTCCTTTGCGGCAATCAGAACGCCTTGCCGCTCACAGGGTCGGAAAACGCGGACGCATAGCGCTTGCCGTTCGCTTCCTTCACAGCGCGCACCTTATAGACCCAGGTTTTGTCCGGCCGGACGCGGAGCGTCAGGCGGTTGGCGTCTGCCTCGGCAACCTTTTCGAATTTGCCGCTTCCGCTCGCCGCGCGGTAGACCAGATAGCTGTCGGCGCGGCTGTTCGCCTGCCATTTGAGCGTCACGGTCCCCTTGCCGCTTGTCACGGTCAGCTTTTTCACGGGCGCCGGTCTGGTCACGGCGGAAGCCGGTTCGCTCATCCGGCCGGTCAGAACGCCGTCTCCCGCATGGAAATAAGCCCGCACGAGATAGGTGAACGTCTTGCTGTCGGAAATGCCGCGGTCGGTGTAGGTGTTGGTTGTCGACGAGCCGATGTATTTATACTGGCCGTCCGCCCTGCGGCGGTAGATTTCATAGCCGGTGACGCCGGGCTCCTTTGCCCAGACGAGGGTGACGGCGTGGTCTTCCAGTCTGCTGTTCAGCTGGCGCAGCCCGCGCACCTGCCCGGGCACGACCGTCACGGCGCAGCTGTCGGAAAGACCGGTGCGGCTGTCTTTGGCGGTCACGGTCGCCTTGCCGCAGGAAACGGCCAGCAGGTTGCCCAGAGAGTCGACCTCGACCACGTCCTTGCGGCTGCTCGTGAACTGGACCGTGCCGCGGAACGCGCAGTAGGGCTGCAGCGTCAGGCGCAGCGCGTCGGTGGCGCCGGCGATCATCGTCAGCGCGGTTTTGTCCGCCTGCAGCGCGGTGATCCGGATCTCCTCGGGCTTCTGCACGCGGAACTCCTCGGCCTCGCCCGTGAGCACCCAGCTTTCGGCGTGGCGGCTGCAGGATTCCACCTCGGCATAGTATTGGCCGGCCTTGTTGAGGGTAAACGTCGCTTTGGCGTCGCTTGTCCGGGTCTTGGCCGCAACTGCGTCGCTGTCGTCATAGAGGAAGACCTTGTAATAGTCGGCGCCCTTGACCGGCGTCCAGCTCAGCGTGAACGGAGCGTTCACCGGCTGCACGTCGCAGAAGTCCCGGAACTGGGGCGCGTTGACCGTGCCCTGCCGGTAGGTGCAGTGATCCAGCGCAACCCAGCCCTCCGTGCCGGCGTAGGTCGTTTTGCCCCAAAGATAGCCGTTGTTCTCTTTCTTGTCGGTGACCACAAAGGTGATGCCGTAGGGCAGCTGATCCAGGATCTCCGATTCGGTGCTGGTACGCTTGCGCAGGTTCATGACCGCCGTGGTGCTCCACGTTTCTTCGTGGTGCACGCGTCCTTCGAGATAGGCGGCGGGATTGTCCACCATGGACTGATAGAACGAAAGGTTCTTGTTTTTCAGGTGATTCTTCGGGTCGTGCAGCACGTAGGAGAAGCTCGGCATCTCGTCGAGGTCCATGCTGTCCCAGCGGATCTGGCACAGGGGGTACCAGTTGCAGTCCACGAAGCTGATCCGGTTGCCCTTGACGCCGGTGACGCAGAGCGAATGGCGGTTGCCGCGGTAGCGGATCACGTCGCCCACGCGCAGCTTTTCGGGCTCCAGCTCGGTGCGCTGCTCCCACTGGCGCGGATTGGTGCCCACGATGTCATAGGCCGCCTTGAACGCGAAGCCCATGCACTGGATAGCCTGCAAAAATGAATTGCAGGTGCAGGCGCCCTCCTGCCAGCTGCAGCCGATATGGTTCGGGCAGGGCGAATCGGTGACGCCGTCGGGGTTGTTGATCGGCGAGCCGACGTGGTTCCAATAGGCTTTATGGGGAAACTTTTTCATCAGGTCCAGCAGCACCTGCGGCGTTTCGGCCGCAGCGGAGGCCAGCACAAAGCCGGGCTGCAGCACGGACAGCAACAGCACCAGCGTCAGCAGCAAAAGCAGCAGTCTTTTCATCTTCATCATGTTTCTCATCCTTTATCTGAAACGATCCGTAATCATTCTTATCTTTCCGCCTCGCGGGCACATAACAGATTGATTATAACACATCTTGCCAAAGAATGCAAATTTTGCCTTTCGGGAGGCGCAGGCGCAGAAAAAAAGCGACACGGAACCGGCCGTGTCGCTTTCGGATTTATGCTTGCGTCAGATCCCGGATCACTTCGCTGGCAAGGATCAGACCGGCCGCGCCCGGCACGAACGAAACGCTGCCCGGCACGGGGCGTTCCCCGTCGGGCAGATCGCCCTGCGGCTTTTGCGCCGGCTCTCTGGAATAGACCACCTTCATGTGCTCGATGCCGCGCAGCCGCAGCTCGCGGCGCATGACGCGCGCCAGCGGGCAGACGCTGGTTTTTGCAAGATCGGCCACCTCGAACCGCGTGGGGTCCAGCTTGTTGCCGGCGCCCATCGAGGCGATGATCGGCACGCCGGCCTCCTTTGCGCAGACCGCAAGCGCGATTTTGCCCGCAACGGTGTCGATCGCGTCCACAACATAGTCGTAGTCGGAGAAGCGGAACGTGTCGGCGTTTTCCGGCAGGAAGAACGTGTCGCGCACGATCACGTCCAGCGCGGGGTTGATATCGAGCAGCCGCGCGCGCATGACGTCGGTCTTCTTCCGGCCGACCGTGCTGCGCAGGGCGAGAAGCTGGCGGTTCAGGTTGGACGCGCTGACCGTGTCGTTGTCCACAATCGTCAGCCGGCCGACGCCCGCGCGGGCCAGCGCTTCGGCCGCAAAGCCGCCCACGCCGCCCAGACCGAACACAGCCACGTGCTTTTCAGAGAGCGTTTTCACCGCCCGTTCGCCCAGCAGCAGCGCCGTGCGCGAGAACATCTCATCCATGGCCGTCCTTCCCCTTTCCGAAGCCGAGGAAAATGAACAGCGACGCCGGCACGATGCTCAGCACAAACAGCGCGAGCGCCCAGAGGTGCGAGCCGAAATAGGCGAACATGGCGCGGAAGGCCGCCGGCTGCAGAAGGATCACAAGGCCGACGAGCACCGCGAAGAAAGCGGCGACCAGCACCGCGCCCGCCGCCGCGTCCTTGGCGCGCTTGGCCAGCGGGTGGCGCTCCTGCGTGGCGAGATCGACGGTGCTTTCCACCGCGGTGTTCACGATTTCCAGCGAGAGCACCAGCGCGCACGCCAGCAGCAGCAGCGCCCATTCGACGCGCGACACGACGAACCAGTCGGTCAGCAGCAAAAAGCCCAGCATGTAGCCGATGCAGGTCAGATGAATGCGGAAATTGCGCTCTTTGCGAACGACGGTCCAGACGCCCTGAAAGGCGTAGCCGAAGCTTTTGAAGAGCTTAACGTAATACTTCATAAAGCACCTCATTCTTCGTGCGAAGTGTGGCGTGTGCAGCGCGGGACAACGCTTCGGCTGCACACGGAACGCGAAATGTGCAGCGTGCTGTGCGCAAAGACCAACTGCACACCGCAAACTGCACACTGCAACCTTTATTCTTCCACCGTATAGTAGCTGCCGCTGCGCTCCAGACCCAGCTGGGTCAGAACGGCCTCTTCGCGCTCGCGCATCCGCACCAGCTCCAGGCCGCCGGCCTCATGGTCGTAGCCCAGCAGGTGCAGCATGGAATGCACCGTGAGAAACGCAATCTCGCGGTCGAAGCTGTGGCCGTAGAGCGCCGCCTGCTTTTCGGCGTGCTCAATGGAGATGACGATGTCGCCCAGCATCTGGGCGCCGGTGTCGTTGTTGACGTCATAGACGCCCTCGGCCCCCAGCGGGAACGACAGCACGTCGGTGGCGCTGTCAATGTTGCGGTACTGCTTGTTCAGCGCCCGGATCTGTGCGTCATCCACAATGGAAACGCTGATCTCCGCCGGGCCCTGAAACTGCTCGTTCACCAGCACCGCGTTGCAGCAGCGGCGGATGAGCATCCGCAGCCCGCGGGGCGGCTTTTTTACGGTTTGTCTGTCGCTGATGATGACCTTGATGCGATCCTTCATTTCTTCTTTTTCCCCTCTTCAAATTTTTCATATGCCTTGATAATGTCCTGCACCAGCTTATGGCGCACGACGTCCTTTTCCGTAAAGCGGACGGTTTCGATGTCCTCCACGTGCTTCAGTATTTTGATGACGTCCACCAGACCGGAGCGCTTGCCGTCGGGCAGGTCGATCTGGGTTATGTCGCCGGTCACAACGATCTTGGAGCCGAAGCCGAGCCGCGTCAGGAACATTTTCATCTGCTCCGGCGTGGTATTCTGAGCCTCGTCCAGAATGATAAAGCTGTCGTCCAGCGTGCGGCCGCGCATATAGGCGAGCGGCGCGACCTCGATGTTGCCGCGCTCCTGATAGCGCTGAAACTGCTCCGCGCCGAGCATATCGAACAGCGCGTCGTACAGCGGGCGCAGATAGGGGTCCACCTTCTGCTGCAGATCGCCGGGCAGAAAGCCGAGCTTTTCGCCCGCTTCCACGGCGGGCCGGGTCAGGATGATCCGTTCCACTTCCTTGGCGCGGAAGGCGCTGACCGCCATGGCGACGGCCAGGTAGGTCTTGCCGGTGCCCGCCGGGCCCACGCCCAGTACGATGGTCTTTTGACGGATCGCCTCGATATATTTCTTCTGGCCGAGCGTCTTCGCCTTGATCGGCTTGCCCTTCGCGGTGATGCAAACGCAGTCGCCGCCCATGGCGCGCAGCCCCTCTTCGCTGCCCTCCTTGACCATGGACACCACGTAGCGCACGTTTTGCTCGTTCAGCGCTTCGCCCTTGCCCAGCAGGTGCAGCAGACCCTCCACGGCCTTTTCGGCCTGCATGACGTCTTCCACGTCGCCCTGAATCTTGAGCTCCGCGCCGCGGACGACCACGCGCACGTTGAACTCGCGCTCGATCAATTTGATGTTCTCGTCGAACGAGCCGAACAGCGACACCGCCGTTTCCATCCGTTCGATATTGATCAGCCGTTCAAACATGCCTTCGCCTCCGCGCATTATTTTTATTATTGTACCACAAAGAAAACGGTTTGTGAATAGGTTTCGGAATATTTCTGAAAAGAACGGGGCAGAAAAAAGGCTGTCTGACAGGCAGACAGCCGACCGAAGAAAACGCTATTTCCGAAACAGGCGATACACCCGTTTGAGCAGCCGCACCGGCCACAGACCCGTCAGCCGCCGCCAGCGCCGCACGGCCGCGGCCGCCGCCTGCGGCGAGCCGAGCGCACGGTAGGCCGAAAGCTCTTTTTTCAGCTTGCCCGGTTTGCCGAGCGCGGCGTAATCGTTCAGCTTCCGCCGCGTTTTGTCCAGCTCGCCCTGCAGCTTTGCGATCTCCCTGCGCGCGGCGATCAGCTCCCTGAGGTCGATGTGCTCTTCTATGAAATAGTTGTGCAGCGTCAGCTTCATGGTCCGGTTCTGCCAGCGCATCAGCTCGTCCGGCGTGAACGACGTTTTCACCAGCTCCGAGGCCTTGCGGGTCTCGCGCTTCGCCTGTTCGATAAAGGCCGAAACGGTCTCCTCCAGCGCCTTGCGCACCGGCAGATAGGCGTCGGGGTTCGGCGGCGGCGAGCGCATCCAGTCGTCATAGGCGCCGCTGAGGAACGCCTCGTTCGTACAGTGGTGCACATAGTCCTGATAGGGCACGAAGCGGTCGGACCTGAAGCTTTTGCGGATCAGCAGCACCGGCGTGCCGAGCGCCAGCGTCGGCAGCGTGCAGTGCAGCCGGAAGGTATAGACCGCAAGGGCGTTCTGATAAAGGTCGAGCATCTCCTCCACCTGCGCCTTGCGGACCTCCCACGAAAGATTGCCCGAGGGCTCGGGACGCGTGGGCGCAATCACCTTGACGTCAACGCCGCTGTTTTCATAGAAGCGCCTGATATACGCCTCCACCCGCTTGTCCACACCCACCACGCAGACGTAGGGGCGTTCCGGCGTGACGAGAGGCCGTTTGGGCAGCGTCAGCGTGATGCAGCCGGAATAATAGGCCGGGACGCCGCGCTGCCGCAGCGCTTCCACGGTGGACGGGTCGCGGCAGCCGATGGGCGCGTGGGCCAGCAGATAGTCGCGGCCGGGGCCGTCGATATATTCCCATTTGCTCGGCATGCCGCGCGGACGCCCGCGGTGGGCGTCGTTGTAATGGAAGCCGACCCAGAGCGGATAGATGTCCCCGGCGGGCGGCCAGTTCCACTTGTGCCACATATACCAGGCGCTCATGATGCAGGCCACCGGCTCGTCGTCCTCACTCCGAAAGCCGTCGAGGTCTTCGATATCGATCATATAATCCACCTGCGGATACCACAGGCTTTCGGCATAGGACTGCATATCGTCGCCGATGTTCTTGGTGGTTTTTCGCCAGAGCACGCCGTATTTCATGCTGTCGTCCTCCTGTTTCTCAGACTGATCGTTTTTATTATAGCAAAAGACGCGGACTTTTATTTTCCGAAACGGAACAAACCGGAAAGAAAACGCCGCGCCGGGGTCGGCCCGGCCGGTCAGCCGAAGCCGTTCCGGTTCTCCGTTCCCCCGCCGCGCCATGAAATCGCCCGGAAACGCTTGACAGAAGGCTTTTCTTTTTATATAATAGCAACTTGAAGAAAAAACTAACCGCAGAAAGGATTTTACATTATGGCACAAGAAATTTTGCTCACCGCGGCAGGTCTCAAGGAGCTGCAGGATGAACTCGAGCACCTCAAGGTCGTCGGCCGTCAGGAGATCAAGGAAAAGATCCAGGTCGCGCTGTCCTTCGGCGATCTTTCCGAAAACAGCGAATATGACGAGGCGCGCAACGATCAGGGCAAGCTGGAAGCGCGCATCAGCGAGATCGAAGCGATCCTGGCCAACGCCAAGGTCATCGACGAAGAGCTGCTCACCACCGACGTGGTGCAGATGGGCTCCAAGGTCACCATCAAGGACGTGGAATACGGCGACATTTACAAATACCAGATCATCTCCTCCACCTCCACCGCCAAGGACAAGGGCTCCGACTATCTGACCAGCGACGAATCCCCCGTGGCGAAGGCGCTGATCGGCCACAAGGTCGGCGACAAGGTCGAAGTGGAAGCGCCCGCCGGCGTGATCTATTACGAGATCGTCGAAATCTCCAAGTAAGGAAAGGACGAAAACCGATGGCTGACGAAAAGAACACCGCCCCCCAGGAAGCGCTGACGGCTGAATCGATCAACGAGCAGCGGCAGATCCGTCTGGAAAAGCTCCGGGCCATGCAGGACGCGGGCAACGACCCGTTCCAGATCACCGTTGCGACCCAGACGCACGAAAGCGCCGCCATCAAAGAGCACTACGACGAGCTGGAAGGCAAGGAGGTCTCCGTCTGCGGCCGCATCATCGCCCGCCGGATCATGGGCAAGGCGAGCTTTGTGACGATTCAGGACAAGGAAGGCCGCATTCAGTCCTACGTTTCGATCAACGACGTGGGCGAGGAAGCCTACACCGCCTTCAAAAAGGCGTGGGACATCGGCGACATCATCGAGATCAAGGGCTTCGTCTTCAAGACACGCACCGGCGAAATCTCCGTGCACGCACAGCAGATCCGCCTTTTGTCGAAGTCGCTGCTTCCCCTGCCCGAAAAGTTCCACGGTCTGACCGACACCGACACGCGCTACCGCCGCCGGTACGTCGATCTGATCATGAACCCCGAGGTCAAGGACACCTTCTTCAAGCGCTCGCGCATCATCTCTGAGATCCGCAAGTATCTCGACGCGCAGGGCTTCGTCGAGGTGGAGACCCCGATGCTCGTTTCCAACGCGGGCGGCGCCGCGGCGCGTCCGTTTGAAACCCACTTCAACGCGCTCAACGAAGACCTCAAGCTGCGCATTTCGCTGGAGCTCTATCTCAAGCGTCTGATCGTGGGCGGCATGGAGCGCGTCTATGAGATCGGCCGCGTGTTCCGCAACGAGGGCCTTGACACCCGCCACAACCCGGAATTCACGCTGATGGAGCTCTATCAGGCCTACACCGATTACAACGGCATGATGGATCTGACCGAAAACCTCTATCGCCATCTGGCGCAGACCGTGCTCGGCACCACCACCATCGTCTACAACGGCGTGGAGATGGATCTCGGCAAGCCCTTCAAGCGCATCACCATGGTGGACGCCGTGAAGGAATACGCCGGCGTGGACTGGAACGAGATCAAAACGCTCGACGACGCCCGCAAGGCCGCCGACGCGCACCATGTGGAATATGAACCGCGCCACCAGAAGGGCGACATCCTCAACCTCTTCTTTGAAGAATACGTGGAAGAGCACCTGATTCAGCCGACCTTCGTGATGGATCATCCGGTGGAGATTTCGCCGCTGACGAAGAAAAAGCCCGGCAACCCGGACTACGTGGAGCGCTTCGAGTTCTTCATGAACGGTTGGGAGATGGCCAACGCCTATTCCGAGCTGAACGACCCGATTGATCAGCGCGAGCGCTTCAAGGCGCAGGAGGCCGCGCTGGCGCAGGGCGACGAAGAGGCCAACACCACCGACGAGGATTTCCTCATGGCGCTGGAATACGGCATGCCCCCGACGGGCGGCATCGGCTACGGCATCGACCGCATGTGCATGCTGCTGACCGACTCGCAGGCCATCCGCGACGTGCTGCTGTTCCCGACGATGAAGAGCCTGGAGAAGTGATAGGCCGAAAAAGCCTGTAAAATCAAGGGATTTCAGCGCGCTACAAGATTAAAAAACCAGTTTTACGACAGATTTACGACAAAAGAATAACGTGATTCAGCAAGAGGACGGCAGACGCCGTCCTCTTTTTGTTTATAATATGATTCTTTGATGATTGAGAAATGATTGAGAAAAAGGAATCCACATACTACGATCTGATTTTTCCAACAATCAACAAAGCAACGAACGCCGCCGCAACTGAACCGATAATGATTACATCTGTATGTGTTAGATCACCCTTGATCAGCCGATAAATCACATACGCAATACCTACAGCGAGCGCCGCAAGTAACAGAACAAGAAAAACAGCAATGACGATGCCGAGTTTTGTATCCTTTTTGTCGTTATGATTCTTTCGTCTGTCTATGTCTGGCTGCAGCTGCTGCAGCTCTTTGATCCGCTTTTCGCAAAGCGCCGCTTTTTCTTTCGCCTGCGGGATGAATGCGATCGACTGCAGGCGCGTCAAAGCATCCTCATAGCCCGAGAGCGTGTCGGTACGCATCAGGGTTTCGGCGCTTTGATAGAGATCCTGATAGGTTTTCACGTCCTGCGGGTCAACGGCAGCTGCCTGCCCGCAATGGTCGCAGAGGGCCGTATCAGATCCGATCGTCAGGATCAGATTGCCGCCGCAGGTGTTGCATTTGTAGGTTGCCATGATTACACCTCTACCTCATCGAGAACACGCTATTTCGTCAGGTCTCTTAATTCCTTCTCAACCGCTGACAACCGTGCTTCAGTATTTTTACTGTTAAACATGCGATTCTTAGATCCAATTCTCAGATCAAGTTCAATAATTCTTTTTACGTTTTTCAAATCTGATACATCGTATGCCTTCCCTTCTGCTCCGGCTCTAATCGATTGAAAGATTTTT
>JAEEGI010011099.1_pt1 | contig 19501 bp, 14 predicted proteins | sample 8958751 | NCBI WGS metagenome assembly JAEEGI01 (sample SAMN16246545, study PRJNA631951) | gut metagenome | biome: gut microbiome; feature: rumen; material: KS-attached | host: Bos | place: Iran: Karaj | collected 2018-10 | reverse complement strand
GCGTCTGGGCCGCCGCGAAAGCCGCCATCAGTCCGGAGGCGCCGCCTCCGATTACGAGAATGTCCGTTTTCATACGCGCTGTCTGCAAAAAGAGGCCGGCCATCGGGCCAGCCTCAACGAAAGAGCCACTTAACAGACTCGGACTGTTGACCTGCGCGTTACGAATGCGCTGCTCTACCGACTGAGCTAAAGTGGCTTGTGGGTGCAAAGATAGGAATTATTTTTTAATTCCCAAATCCGCCCTTCCGAATTCTCTGCCGCTTGCGCCTGCCTTATGGACGACGGAAACCAGCAGGGAACCCAGCAGGCCGGCGCAGACGGAGCCCAGCAGCACGGCGATCTTGCCGGCGTCCCGCAGATGGGCCGTGGCCCCTGGAGCCAGGTGGCCGAAGGAAAGGGTGTCCACGAAGATTGACATCGTAAACCCGATGCCGCCCAGGCACGCCACGGCGAAGAACATCGGCCAGGTGGCCTTTGCGGGCATCTGGCCGACCTTGCATTTAATGGCCAGCCAGCTGAAGAGGGTGATGCCGACGGGCTTGCCAAGCAGCAGCCCCAGGAAAACGCCCATGCTGACGCTGCCCAGCGCCGGATCATAGTGGAATACGTTGAAATAGGACGGGTCGCTGATTTCCACCCCGGCGTTGGCCAGGGCGAAGACGGGCATGATCAGGTAATTGACCCAGGGCGTGAGGGCGTGCTCGACGCGGTAGCTCATATCCATCGAGCCGGTCGCGATCTTGTCCAGCTGGCGCAGGCAGTGCTTCTGCGGCCCGTTCGGGAACTCGCGGTCGTCGTCGATGTTGTCATACTTGTCCAGCAGGGCGATGTAGCGGTTGCGCTTATGGAAGTACTGTGAGCGGTTGTAGCGGGCCTTCGCCGGGATGAGGAAGGCCATCACGACGCCGGACATCGTGGCGTGGATGCCCGAATAGTAGAAGATGACCCAGACCACGACGGCCAGGAACAGATAAGGGAACAGATGCTTCTCCCCGAGCCGGCGCAGCATCAGGGTGAGCAGGATGACCAGGATGCCGGCGCCCAGCAGCGGCAACTTGATGCTCCCGCCGTAGAAGATGGCGACCACCAGGATGGCGATCAGGTCGTCGGCGATGGCCAGCGCGGTCAGGAAGACCTTGAGCGAGACGGGCACCTTGTCGCCCAGGATGGACAGGATGCAGACGGCGAATGCGATGTCCGTGGCGGTCGGGATGCCCCAGCCGGAAGCGGCCTCCGTGCCGTGGTTGACAAGCGTGAAGATGAGGGCCGGTACGATGACGCCGCCGAAAGCCGCGATGACGGGCAGCAGGGCCTTCTTGGGCGAGGAAAGCTCGCCGTACGCCACTTCCCGCCGTATCTCCAGCCCGACGGTGAAGAAGAAGATCACCATCAGGATGTCGTTGATGAACTTCTCGATCGTCATGTCCCTGGGGAACAGCCAGTTGACCGCTCCGTCTTCGCTGTAGAAGTGGAGCTGCATCCGGGTCTCCAGGAAACTGCGGTAGAGTTCCTTGGTGAAGGGCAGGTTGGCCAGGAGCATCGCGACGGCCACGCAGGCCATCAGCAGGACGCCCTGGAACCAGGGCTGCTTGGAAAGGCGGTCACTGCGTCGGTTGAACTTCAGGACTTCCTTGTTCCAGGTATAGATGGGTATCAGTTTCATCTCTCAGATGAAGTTTTTCGGGGCGCAAAGGTAAAGCAAATTGACGCATTTTCAAACAGGATTGCGTTCATCCGCTTTTTTTCTTACTTTTGTGGATGGTGAAACATTCTGCATCCATGTTCAAAACGAATGATTATGAACGACCGGAAATGGAATCTGTCGACATTTTCGGACTTTTGCCGCTTTGTGCATCCCCGGAGGATTACGATGAAGGGGACGAGGGCGGCTGGCTCGACGGTGAAAATTAAAGGGTGTCAAACGGAAAAGAAGCTATGACCATGAAAAGATCGATTTTACTCCAAATGGCGGCCCTTTGTGTCGGAGCGCTGGCGCTCTCCTGCGTCAGGGAGCCGCTCCCGGCCGAATCGGAAATTACGGTTCCCGAAGAGGAAACCATCACTTTTACCGCCATCCTGGAGCAGGATGGGACGCGGACGTCGATGGACAGCCAGTTGCAATTGGCCTGGACCGAGAATGACCGTATCCGCGTATTCACTTCCAGCGATCCTGCCGGGAAGGTGTATGAGCTTGTCGACGGCGCAGGGACGCCCGATGGGACCTTTTCCGGTCCTGCGCTGGGATCCGGCCCTTATTATGCCGTCTATCCGGCGGATGCGGGCGTGTCCCTGGAAGGGACTTCCCTCCACGTGAGCGTGCCGTCGGAGCAGAATTATGCCGAAGGTAGTTTCGGCCTCGGCGCCAACCTGGCGGCGGCCAAAGGCAATGCACTGGAAAACCTGCGCTTCCGCAACCTGGCCGGGACGCTGGCCCTCAAGCTGACGGGCAGCAAGACGATCCGCTCGATCCGTGTGTTCGTGCCGGTCGGGCAGACGCTCAACGGGACAGCCGTCGTCGGCGGCTGGGACGGAGATGCGCCCACGCTGACCTTTGATGCCGGACAGGTCGCCGAGTCCAACGCGCAGGTCACGCTTTCCTGCGGGTCGCGGGGGGTGTCCCTGAATTCGACCGGGAAGGCTTTCCACATCGTCCTGCCGGTCGGCGCCCTCGCGGGCGGTTTCTTCATCGAGGCGGTCGATACGGAAGGGAAGGCCCTGGTGCGGCACTCGCCCTCAGGCGCCACGCCGGCCATCGCCCGCAGTGAGGTCCGTCCGATGCCGTCCCTGGCCTATACCGCCAAGTACAAGGACGCTTTCCTGACTGCGGAAGGCGCCGGCGCCTTCTCGAAGGCTTCGGCCGCGTCCTCCGGGACCTTCGGAACCCTGTGCCGCTATGTGGAAGGGAAGAGCCAGTATGCCTGGAACAATACCCCCGGGGAAGCGGGTACCCGTTACCTGCGGCTCGAGGACTGGGAGGACGGGTTCGCCCTTGCTTTCTCGACGCCTTACGTGCTGACGCCCGGACGGGACAGCCAGGTCTCCCTGGTGTCGCTGGGTAACACCGGCGTTTCCGACCAGAGCAATGTGACGATGCGCGTCGTCAAACAGTTCGGCGAGCGTGTCTGGCTCTGCGACACGCAGTCCGGCAACGGCTATATCATGTTGATGATCAATGAGGAGGACTAAGCGATGAAGAAGATTTCTATCCTATCGGTATTGTGCCTCTTGCTGGGCGGATGGAGCCTCTGGGCCGGTCCCGTTTCCGCGGACCGCGCGCTCAGCCTGGCCGGAAGGACGCTTGCGTCGGATGCGAAGACGCGTACCGGCGCCCCGGCCCTTCAGGTGATTTGGAATGGGGAAGCGGCGGATAGCCAGGAAGCTCCGGCGCTTTATGTCATCGGCCGGGAGGGCGGCGGCTTTGTCATCGTCGCCGGTGACGACCGGGTGTACCCCGTGCTGGCTTTTTCCGAGACGGGCACGTTCCAGGTGGACGGCATGCCCGACAACGTGCGCTGGTGGATGGAGCGGATGAAGGCGTATGTGCGCTCGGTACAGGCTCCCGAGGAACGGGCCGCGGAGGCCTGGTCGCCGAAGACACGGGCGACGGCTGCCTTGCCTGAAAGCGGCGTCACGAACAAGGTGGAACGCCTGACGCCGACCTGGGACCAGGGCAACAATGACGGCAATTATTTCGGTAAGAACGTGTTCAACGCCAAGTGCCCGAAAAATGGTTCGACACTTTGCGTGACCGGCTGCGTGGCGGTGGCCCTGGGCGAGATCCTGACTTGGGAAAGCGGACAGGCGGATATCGAGATGCCCGCCGCCGCACACGGCACCGTTACCGCCTATTCTCCCAGGATCAGCGGGGATGTCGTTCCTTCTTTTCCGTATGTTCTGGGTACTCCCTACGACTGGGCCGGGCTCCGTTCCTTGACCGGCATCCCGGCCATCCGGAACGCTGTCAACGCGGGCAATACGGCCTTGCTCGACAACCTGGCCCAACTGCTGGCCGACCTCGGTGCCATCGTCCAGGCTTCCTACAATACCAACGAAGGCGGCGGGACCAGCGCCCACGTCAACCTGCCCGAGCTGATCGAGCATCTGGACATCAACAAACGGGCCCATATCGAGAGCCAGTCCGATTATACAGACCGGCAGTGGGTCGCCATGCTGAAAGCGGAGATTGACAAGCGTCCCATCCTGATCAGCGGACAGAGCGTTGCCGCCATCGGCTATTACAGTGACGGCACTCCGGCATACGCCGGCCACCAGTTCGTTTTCGACGGATACGGGACATACGGCGATGAGACGGTGTTCCACGTCAATTTCGGCTGGGGCGGCAACTACAACGGCTACTATCGTCACACCTGCCTGGATTCAGCGGTTGAACTGAACGGCCGCAGGGACTATTCCAGGGATTTGGAGGGCGTCTTCGACTTCTATCCGGATGCCAATTCCACCTATCTTACGAATCTTTCGTATGGTTCCATCACGTTCAGCGGCGGGCCGACGGTCAATGGCTTTTATGCCGATGGGGCGGTTTCGGCCGGACAGTATTTCGTTCTTTATTTCTGCATCTCCAACAAGGGGGTCGCACCCTACAACGGAGCGTTACGCATCATTCAGGAGGATAAGGATGGGAACCTTGTCGGACAAGCTCTTCAATCTTATTCCGATTTTTCCTTGGTTGTCGGACGTACGACGGCACAGGGCTTCTATTGTCGTTGCAATACGATCTCGTTCGGGGACCGGATTGTGGCACAGTATGCCTCGGAGGATGATCCCAGTGGGTGGGCGTATGTCAATTCCAAGGACGATGGATCTATGCTCGGTGAACTGCCGTTGGTGCCTGCGCCGTTTATCCGGACGGAGGCCTCCTATTCCGTGGGAGACTCTTTCAAGTTCCGTTTGAAGAATATCAACAGCCTTTACGCCGGTACCGTCTGGACGGTTACCGGCCCCGACGGGACCAAGCATAGCTACGCCCAGTCCGAACGGGAATGCAGCCTCACGCAGTCCGGCAAGTACAAGATCGAAGCGGCCGTCGCCGAGAGTGTCGGCGGCACGGTCACCGAACGGGTGGTGACGATCATCAACGTCCAATAACAGAAAATGCCGGCGGCCGCCTAGAACAGGCGGCCGTTCCATTTGTCAGCCAGCTCGTGCAGGGCGTCTTCGCTGGCGGGGGCGTTGCGGCGCTGCCGGCGCTCCCGGTCGAACTGCTCCTTGAGGAGGGCGAACTGGCGCTTGGTGTCGAGAGTGAATTCGCCGTTCGCGATCCAGGAGAAATAGGAGGGCTCCGTCTCATAGACGGCCCGCGCCGTCTTGCCCTTGTGCTTCCCGAAACTGATCACGGCCTCGCCGTCCTCGTTGTAGAACAGGCGTCCGGCATAGTCGACGGCCTGGGAACGGGCGCCGATCTTGGACAGTGCGCCCACGTCGTTCTTCAGCACTTCCTCGCGGTATTCCTCGGGCTCCGCGTAGCGGTCCAGCTGGGCCTTCAGGACCTCGTAGGTCGCCAGGGTGTCGGCCTCGGCGGTATGGGCGTTCTCGAAGTCCTTGCCGCCGCAGTAGAAGCGGTAGGCGGCCCGCAGGTTGCGCGGCTCCATGTGGTGATAGATGCTCTGGACGTCCACCATCTTCTTCTCGTGCAGGTCGATGCCCTCGATGCAGGCGAGCATCTCCTGTGCCTTCTCCCGCGACTCGGGACGGAAGGCGCGCTCCTCGCAGTACGCCCGCGCCCGCTCGATCTCTTCGGCGAGCAGGGGCAGGTCGAACTTGGCGGAATTGAACCCGGCCAAGTCGCTGTCCTTCAGCCACTCGGCGATTTCGGGCAGCACCTCGATGAAGCGGGGGCAGTCCTTCAGGTCCTCGTCCTTGACGCCGTTGACGGCGGCTGCGCCGGGCGTGATGGGGATTTGCTTGCGCTGGGCGTAGTCCCAGGGCTTGATCTTCCACGTCTTGACCTGCGGCTCGGCGACGCCGGGCAGGGCCTTGACGAAACTGATCTCGATGATGCCGTCGGTCGCAATGTTCAGCCCCGTGCTCTCGAGGTCGAAGAAGAGCAGGGGTCTTTGGAGGTTCAATTCCATAGATTTGGGATTAGATCATGATCGGCATCAGGATGCCGCAGATTTTCTCGCTTTCGGTTTCTTCCTCGGAAGGCACGATCAGGACGGCCCTGCGCGCATCGGCGAACTTCATCACGACGGACTCGCAGGTCATGTTGCCGAGGATGTCCGTGAGGAAGGAAGACTTGAAGCCGATCGTCAGGTCCTCGCCGTTGTAGTCGCAGGAAGTCTTCTCGTAGGCGGCGATGGCGAAGCCGAGATCCTGGGCCGAGACTTCCAGCTGTCCGGGCTTGAGGTCGAACTTGATGTGGTTGGACGCCTTGTTGGCGCAGACCGAGACGCGGCGGACGGTGTTGAGGAGCTGCTGCCGGTCGATCTTCAGGACGTTGGAGTTGTTCTGCGGGATGACGTCGCGGTACTTGGGGAACTTGCCCACGATCAGACGGCAGATCATCAGGGTCGCGCCGAAGGTGAAGATGACGTTGTTCGTGTCGAACTTGATGTCGACGTGGTCGTCATCCTTGGCGACGATGGACTTCAGCACGGCGGCCGGCTTCTTGTGCAGGATGAAGGAACTCTTGGCAGCTGCCTGGACGTCGTCGGTCGTGTAGCAGATCAGCTTGTGCGAGTCGGAGGCGACGAGCGTGGTGGAAGCGGTGTCGATATCGAAGAAGATACCGTTCATCGCAGGCCGCATCTCGTCGTCGGCCGTCGCGTAGATCGTGCCGCCGATACCGTCCAGCAGGGTCTGGGCCGGGAAAACCACCGTTTCCGCGTCCTCGCCGACGCCCTTGATCTCAGGGTAGTCCTCCGCCGGGAAATAGGGGAGGGTGGAGTTACCGCTGGACCATCCGCACTCGAAGGAACTGTCGCTGACGGTGCGGATGCTGACGGGCTGGTCGGGGAGCGCCTTCAGGAGCTCGGTCATGTGCTTGGCGGGCACGGCGATGCGCCCCTCTTCCTGGGTGCTCTCCACCTCGATGGTCGTACGGAGCGTCAACTCGGAGTCGGACGCCGTGATTTCGAGGAGGTTGCCGGTGAGGGAAAAGAGGAAGTTCTCCAAAATGGGGAGCGGGGACTTCGCCGGGATGGCCTTGGACACATCCATGATCGCCTTGAGGAGCTCTGCGCTGGAAACGTTGAATTTCATATGGTCGTACTTATTTATGTCAAATCTCCACAAATATAATAATTCCTTGGTGAAAAATGGCACACATTTTGACAAAATAATCTCTGCCAAATGGAAAATCAAACCTCAGTTTTATGAAAAAGAATATTTTCACGATCCTGCTGTCAGTCCTCCTGAGCGGACTGGTGGCGTATGGCGTCGGCAAATCCTCTGCCTCCAACGCCGCTCCGGCCCTTACGGCCAATCCCGAAATCCAGGGTTCCCAGTACCGTACTGTCAATCTGTCACTCGATGACTATCCCGATTTCACCTACGCGGCAGAGTCCGCGGTCGATGCCGTCGTCTTCGTCAAGGTGACCATCAAAGCCCAGACGCAGCAGTTCCCGGGCGATGATTTCTTCCGTTTCTTCTTCGGTGACCAATACCAGCCGCAGCAGCGGGAACGCCAGGGCAGCGGCTCGGGCGTCATCATCCGTCCCGACGGCTACATCGTGACCAACAACCACGTCGTCGAGTCCGCCTCCAAGGTGGAGGTCACGCTCAACAACAACAAGACTTATGAAGCGACCGTCATCGGCACCGATCCCGCGACCGACGTCGCCCTGATCAAGATTGACGCCCAGGGCCTGCCGACCCTCGAATTCGCCGATTCCGACCAGCTGCGCCTCGGCGAATGGGTGCTGGCCATCGGCTCCCCGCTGGGCGAGGAGCTCCGTTCGACCATCACCGCCGGCATCGTCAGCGCCAAGGGCCGCTCGATGCCCAACTATGACGGCAAGTTCAAGATCGAATCCTTCATCCAGACCGATGCGGCCGTCAATCCGGGCAACTCCGGCGGCGCCCTGGTCAACAAGGCCGGCAAGCTCGTCGGCATCAACACGGCGATCATTTCGACCAATATGAGCCAGTCGTTCATGGGTTATTCCTTCGCCGTCCCCTCCAACATCGTATCCAAGATCGTCAGCGACTTGATCGACTTCGGTTCCGTCAAGCGCGTGAAGTTGGACATCACGATCAGCCCCATCACCGATGAAATCGCAAAAGAGTTGAAACTTTCTTCCCAATTGGGCGTATATGTTAATGAAGTTACCAAGGGAGGCACCGCCGACAAGGCGGGCATCAAGAAAGGCGATGTCATCGTTTCCCTGGGCGGCAATGATACTCCGAGTGTCGCTAGCCTCCAGGAAAGGGTGAACAGCTTCCACCCCGGAGATACGGCCAAGGCGGTCATCATCCGTGACGGCAAACGTCAGGAGATCGACATCCTGTTCCAGGATCAGGCTGAGCGCAACGGGGAAGTGGCGGAAGACGGCAGCGTGGCGTTCTATGGCGCGTCGCTCGCAGTTCCCTCCGCCGAGAAGCTCGCCAGACTGGGTCTGAAGAGCGGCGTCGAGATCGTGTCGGTCGGTACCGGCAAGATGCAGGACGCCGGAGCGCAGGAAGGGTTCATCATCCAGTATGTGAACGACCAGCCTGTCTCCAAGCCCCAGGATGTGATCGACCTCGCGAAGAAGAGCAAGCGTGCCATCTTCATCGAGGGCGTGACCGCGGGCGGCCGTTCCGGGTACTTCGGATTCGGAAAGGAATAACAACCCGATATGAGACAGTTAAAGATAACCAAGTCAATCACCAACCGCGAGAGCGCGTCCCTGGACAAGTACCTCCAGGAGATCGGCCGCGAAGAGTTGGTGTCCCCGGAAGAGGAAGTGGAACTGGCGCAGCGCATCCGCAAGGGTGACCAGGTCGCTCTGGACAAGCTGACGCGCGCCAACCTGCGTTTCGTGGTATCCGTTGCGAAACAGTACCAGAACCAGGGCCTCAGCCTCCCGGACCTCATCAATGAAGGAAACCTCGGCCTGATCAAGGCCGCCGAGAAGTTTGACGAGACGCGTGGATTCAAGTTCATCTCCTACGCCGTGTGGTGGATCCGTCAGTCCATCCTGCAGGCGCTGGCCGAGCAGTCCCGCATCGTGCGCCTGCCGCTCAACCAGGTCGGATCCCTCAACAAGATCAACAAGGCCCTCGGCAAGTTCGAGCAGGAGAACGAGCGTCTTCCTTCCAACGACGAGCTCGCCGAGATGATCGAGGTCCCCCGGGACAAGATTGCCGACACCCTGCGGGTTTCGGGCCGCCACGTCTCCGTGGACGCCCCCTTCGTCGAGGGAGAGGACAATTCCTTGCTGGACGTCCTGCCCAACGACGATTCCCCGTCGGCCGACAAGGGCTTGGTCAACGAGTCTCTGAGCACCGAGATCGAGCGCGCGCTGCAGATCCTGACCCCGCGCGAGCGGGAGATCATCAAGTCCTTCTTCGGCATCGGCTGCCAGGAGATGACCCTCGAAGAGATCGGAGAGCGCCTGGACCTCACCCGCGAGCGTGTGCGCCAGATAAAGGAAAAGGCCATCCGCAAGCTCAAGAAGCCCAGCGCCAGCAAGCTGTTGAAGACTTATCTCGGATAGGATATGACCGCTGAACAGTTCATCGCGCAGAAGGCCGCCGAGGCCCTGCAAGCTTTATACGGAGTGGAGGTGCAAGCCTCCACTTTGCAAGTCCAGGTGACCCGCAAGGAGTTCGAGGGCGACTTCACCCTCGTCGTATTCCCCTTGCTGCGCGTCTCCCGTTCCACCCCTGAAAACACCGGCAACGCGATCGGCTCCTGGCTGGTGGACAACGTCCCCGAGATCAGCGGCTTCAACGTGGTGAAGGGCTTCCTGAACCTCCTGCTGTCCCCGCTGTACTGGAAGGAGCAGTTCGTCGCCGTCGCGGCGGATCCCGCCTACGGCCAGCTGCCCCCGACGGGGCGGAACGTCATGGTCGAATTCTCCTCGCCCAACACCAACAAGCCCCTGCACCTGGGCCACATCCGCAACAACCTCCTCGGCGCCTCCGTGTCCGAGTTGCTCAAGGCGGCCGGCAACAAGGTGATCAAGGCCACGCTGGTCAACGACCGCGGCGTGCACATCTGCAAGTCGATGTACGCCTGGCAGGAACGCTTCGACGGCGCCACGCCCGAGAGCAGCGGCAAGAAGGGCGACCACCTCGTGGGCGACTGCTACGTGGAGTTCGCCAAGATGGAGAAGGAAGACCCTTCCGTCCTGGACAAGGTCCACGACATGCTCGTCAAGTGGGAGCAGGGCGACCCCGAAGTGCGCGCTCTCTGGGAGAAGATGAACGGCTGGGTCTTCGCCGGCTTCGACGAGACCTACAAGGCCCTCGGCATCTCCTTCGACAAGGTGGACTATGAGCACGATACCTACCTCCTGGGCAAGGAACTCGTGCAGAAGGGCCTGGACATGGGCGTGCTGGTGCGCGACCCCGACGGAAGCGTCTGGTGCGACCTGACCGCTGACGGCCTGGACCGCAAGATCCTCCTGCGCAGCGACGGCACTTCCGTCTACATCACCCAGGACCTGGGGACGGCGGAGCGGCGTTTCGCCGAGCACAAACTGGACTCGCTGATCTACGTGGTCGGCAATGAGCAGAACTACCATTTCCAGGTGCTCAAGCTCATCCTCTCCAAGCTCGGCTTCGCCTGGGCGGACCAGATCTACCACCTGTCCTACGGCATGGTGGAGCTGCCCGAAGGCAAGATGAAGTCCCGCGAGGGCACGGTCGTCGATGCGGACGATCTCATTAAAAAGATGTACGAGGAAGCGAAGGCGACCTCCAACGAGTCCGGCAAGCTAGAAGGCCTGCCGGAGGAGGAGAAGGACCGCCTCTACCACATGATCGGCCTGGGCGCCCTGAAGTATTTCATCATCAAGGTGGATCCCAAGAAGACCATGCTCTTCGACCCCAAGGAGTCCATCGACTTCAACGGCAACACCGGACCTTTCATCCAGTACACGCACGCCCGCATCTGCTCCATCCTCCGCAAGGCGGCGGAGCAGGGGATCGCGTACGGCGTGGCCCAGATTCCGGACGACGTGGCGCTGAGTCCCAAGGAAGTGCGCCTGGTCAAGCTCCTCGCCGCGTATCCGCAGAAGGTGCAGGAGGCCGCCGACGCCCTGTCCCCGGCCATCATCGCCAACTACGCCTACGACCTCGCCAAGGAGTTCAACCAGTACTACCACGACACGCCCATCCTCAAGGAAGAGGACGCCGTGTTGCTGAAGACCCGCCTCGTGCTGATCGAGACCCTCGCCTCCGTCCTGCGGAAGGCGACGGGCATCCTCGGCATCGAGCTTCCGGACCGCATGTAGATGGCTTCCGTCCCGCAGCACGAATACTTTTCGGACAAGAAACTGTTCCACGGCTTCGTCCCCCTCGTGATGGGGACGAAGCTGGATGCGCTCTGGTTCGGCCTGGAACGGGCCGAGTCTGTCCAACTCTGGGAGGCCCTCTGCGCCGAAGCCTTCCGGCTGGATGCGATGCTCAACCGCTTCGATCCCTCCAGCGAACTGTCCCGGCTCAACGCCGCCTCCGACGCGGGCCCGGTCCGCCCCGGCGACGGGCTGCTTTCCCTGATCCGCGTCTGCGAGGACTGGCGGGTCCGGACCGGCGGCTTGTTCGACATCACGCGCGGCACCTGCGGCGAGGGCCTGCAGTTCGAGCCTGACGGCAGTTTTTCCCTGAACGGGGGCTCCCTGGACTTCGGCGGATTCGCCAAGGGCTGGTTTCTCCGTTTCTGCAAGGAACGCCTGCTGGAAGCCGGCATCCGGACCGCCTACGTCGATTTCGGCGGCAGCACGATCCTGGGCCTGGGGCATCACCCTTACGGGGCAAGCTGGCGCATCCGGGTCACGCATCCCTATACCGGCGCCTTGCTCGAAGACGTGGACCTGGTGGACCGTGCGCTCTCGACTTCCGGCAACCGTCCCGGCTACAACGGCCACGTCGTGGATCCCCGCACGGGACAGACCGTGACGGCCCCGCGCCTGGTGACGGTCGTGTCCGAAGACCCCCTGGAAGCGGAGGTGCTCAGCACCGCCGCGATGGTCGCCGGCGAGGAGGAACTGGCCGCTCTGCGGGCCCGTTTCCAATCCGTCGTAAAAGTTTTTTCGTAAAAAATTGCGAAGGTATTTCACAATCCGAAAAAATGGTTTAATATTGCGACACGAAACCTAACTCTGCAACAATGGAACATCGCACCAAAAGACACGTCGTCAGCTACGAGAAAATGTCGGAGGAAGTAGCGGCCGCATTTGCCGCCAAGTATCCCAACGGATTCAATGATTATCTCCCGGACCTGACCCGATATACCAAGCCGGACGGTACCCCGTTCTATGCCGTGACGATCGAGCTCGGCGAAGACATCTACCTCGTCAAGATCCAGGTCAAGACCGACGACCTCGATGACGTCGAGAAATGGCTGGAAGGCGAAGAGGATGCCGAGAACGAGCAGGTGGCCGGGACCAGCGGCAGCACCGACTCCGGTGACAACACCCTGCCGGACGACAACATCTCCCAGTACGGGGGAGAAGACGACGGCGCCGACGCCTAGGCGTTCCGCCGCGAAGATGGAAAGGCCGGGTTTCAACCTGACCTTTTTTTTGTACCTTTGCCTTGTATGCCCGGAAAAGTCGAAAAATGGCTGAAGGCGCCCCTGGGCTCCTTGTCCGAACGGAACCAGTTGCTGATCCTGTCCCTCGTGGTCGGGATCTGCTCCGGGCTGGCCGCCGTGCTGCTCCTGAAGCTGATCGACGGCATCCGCTATCTGGTCGGCCTGCTGTCCGGCGGCGCGGCGTATGACTGGCAGAACCTGGTCACGCCGGGCATCGGCATGCTGCTCGCCCTCCTCTTCGTCAAGTACATCGTCAAGGACGACATCGGCCACGGGGTGACCAAGGTCCTGGTCGCCATCTCCAAGAACGAGTCCCGGATCAAGCCGCACAACATGTGGTCTTCCCTGGCGGCCAGCTCCATCACGATCGGCATGGGCGGATCGGTGGGCGCCGAGGCCCCCATCGTCTATACGGGCGCGGCCATCGGATCCAATTTCGGCCGGGTCTTCGGCCTGTCCTATAAGAACATGACGGTCCTGCTGGGCTGCGGCGCGGCCGGCGCTATCGCCGGCATCTTCAAGGCCCCCCTGGCGGGCGTCCTGTTCACGATGGAGGTCCTGTTGCTCAACATGTCGATGTCCTCGATGGTCCCGCTCCTGCTTTCCAGCGTCTCGGCCACGGTGATGTCCTACATTTTCCTGGGGCATTCCTTCCCCTTCCAGTGCACGCTGACGCCCTTCTCGATGGCCAACATTCCCTTCTACATCCTGCTGGGGCTGTTCGGCGGCCTGGCGTCCGTGTATTTCCTGCGCACGACGCTCTGGCTGGAGGACAAGGTGGCCGCGGTGAAGCATTCATCCCTGCGCTGGATTTGCTGCGCGCTGGGTCTGGGTCTGCTGATTTTCCTCTTTCCCCAGTTCTACGGGGAAGGGTATGCGTCCCTGGGCGTGCTGCTGAACGGCGGCGACATCGCCTCCGACAGCCGCACGGTGCTGAGCTTCTTGCTCCGGACGCCCTGGGGCGTGCCGCTTTTCTTCCTGCTGGTCCTGCTGCTGAAGGTCTTCGCCATGGCGCTGACCAACGCCGGCGGGGGCGTGGGCGGCACCTTCGGCCCGACCCTCTTCGTCGGCGCCATCGCCGGTTTCCTGCTGGCGCGCACGCTCAACCTCATCCTGGTCCGCAGCGGCATCTCCGTGCCCGAGCAGAATTTCGTGCTGGTCGGCATGGCGGCCTTGATGGCCGGCGTGATGCAGGCGCCCCTGACCGCCATCTTCCTGATCGCCGAGATCAGCGGCGGCTACGACCTCTTCCTGCCCCTGATCATCGCGGCGACGATCTCTTTCGGTACGACCCGCATCTTCGAGAAATACTCCATCTATTCGAAACGCATCGCCAAGACCGGCGAACTGCTGACCCACGACAACGACCAGGCCGTCCTGACCCTGATGAAGACGGCCGACCTGGTGCGGGACAAGTATCCCCGCGTGCACCCCGATGCCACGCTCCGCGAGATCCTGCCCGTGATTTCCGGCAGCGCGGCCGCCGTTTTCCCGGTGGTGGACGGGGAAGACCGTTTCCTCGGCTTGCTGGATATGGACAACATCCGGAAGGACATCTTCCGGACAGAACTCTACGACACGCTTCGGGTCCGGCAGCTGATGGAGCAGCCGCGCGCCTTCATCCACGAAGACGAACCGATGGACAGCGTGATGCGCAAGTTCGAAGTGACGGAGGCCTGGCGCCTGCCCGTCGTCACGCAGGAGGGACGTTACCTGGGCTTCATCTCCAAGTCCCGCATGCTCTCCGCCTACCGCGAAGAATTGAAACTCATCTCTCAGGATTGATCCTATGAAAGAACTGTATATCAAGCATATAGCTCAACTGTTGTCCGTACAGGACTGGCAGGTGGAGAACTGCGCCCAGATGTTCGAAGACGGGGATACCATCCCCTTCATCAGCCGCTACCGCAAGGAGCGCACCGGTGGCCTGGACGACGCGTCCGTCGCCGAGATCAAGCATTGGGTGGACGTGTTCGCCGAGATGGAGAAACGCAAGGCGACCATCCTGGAGACCATCGAGGGGCAGGGGAAACTGACGCCGGAACTGCGCGCGCAGATCGAAGGCTGCGTCAATGCTGCGACCCTCGAAGACCTGTACTTGCCATACCGGCCCAAGCGCCGGACGCGGGCCACGGTCGCGAAGGAAGCGGGCCTGGAGCCCCTGGCGGACAAGATGTACGCCGTCGCCGTCGCCGATCCCGGCGCCGAAGCCCGCAAGTACCTGTCCGACAAGGTGGCTTCCGTCGAAGACGCGCTTGCCGGCGCCCGGGACATCATCGCCGAGCGCCTCAGCGAGACGGCCTCCGTCCGCGAGACCCTGCGCGGCATTTTCCGCACCCGCCGGGTGGTCTCCAAGGCGACGAAAGCCGCCGACACGCCCGAGGCGGCCAAATACCGTTCATATTTCAACTTCTCCATGCCCCTGGAGCGCATTCCGTCCCACAACCTGCTCGCGATGCTGCGGGCGCAGAACGAAGGTTTCCTGTCCGTGTCCATCGACGCCGATCCGGAGCGCTGCGCCAAGAAGATGTACTACGACTTCTGCCAGGAACGGCGCTATCCTTCCCCGGCCCTCGGGGAGCAGATCCGCGAAGCCGTCTCGGATGCCTACAAGCGCCTGCTGGAGCCGTCGATCAGCAACGAAGTCCTCAAGGAAGCCAAGCAGAAAGCCGACGTGGAGTCCATCCGCGTCTTCGGGGAGAACCTGCGCCAGCTGCTGCTGGCCAGCCCCGTTGGTCAGAAACGGACCCTGGCGATCGACCCCGGATTCCGCAACGGCTGCAAGCTGGCCGTGCTGGACGAGAGGGGAGAGTTGCTCTACCATACGATTATCTATCCCCACCCGCCCCAGAACGAGAAGGTCAAGTCCATCGTCGCCCTGTCGGACCTGCTGGAGAAATATAAGGTCGAAGCCGTCGCGATCGGCAACGGGACGGCCTCCCGTGAGACCGAGGACTTCATGAAGAAAGTGGCCGTCCCCGACGGCTGCCGCGTCTGGACGGTCAGCGAGGACGGCGCGTCGATCTATTCCGCCTCCGAAGTGGCGCGCGAGGAGTTCCCGGACGAGGACGTCACCGTGCGGGGCGCCGTGTCGATCGGCCGCCGCCTGATGGACCCGCTGTCCGAGCTGGTCAAGATCGACCCCAAGTCCCTCGGCGTCGGCCAGTACCAGCACGATGTGGACCAGGGTCTTCTCAAGGAGAAATTGGACAACACCGTCGAGTCCTGCGTCAACAGCGTGGGCGTCAACGTCAACACCGCCAGTCCCTGGCTGCTGCGTTACGTGGCCGGCATCGGCCCCGTCCTGGCCGGCAACATCGTGGCCTGGCGCAAGTCGGAGGGTGGTTTCAAGTCCCGCGAGGAATTCAAGAAAGTGCCCCGCCTGGGCGACAAGGCCTTCCGCCAGTGCGCCGGATTCCTGCGCATTCCGGGAGCCGCCAATCCGCTGGACAACAGCGCCGTCCATCCCGAGTCGTACCACATCGTGGACCGGATGGCCCGCTCGCTGGGCGTTCCCGTCGGGGAACTGGTGGGCAACGCGGAGCTCTGCGGCCGGCTCCGGGCGGAGGATTTCGTGGAACCCGAATTCGGCCTCCCGACCGTCCGGGACATCCTGAAGGAGCTGGTCAAGCCCGGCCGCGACCCGCGGGAAGAAGCGACGACCTTCGAGTTCGCCCAGGACATCCGCAGCATCGAGGATCTGACGCCCGGGATGGAGCTGCCCGGCATTGTGACCAACATCACCAACTTCGGCGCCTTCGTGGACATCGGCCTGCACGACAACGGCCTGATCCACGCTTCCCAGATGGGCGTGCGCGGCATGGCGGATCCTTCCAAGGTGCTGAAGCTGCACCAGCACATAAAAGTAACGGTCCTGTCGGTCGATCTCGACAGGAACCGTATCTCTCTCAGGCTGTTACGCTAGTCCTTACTTCCTGTTGAACTTCCGGAAGCGGAGCTTGATGACCCCCCAGAAAGCTTCGCCGAAGATGCTGCTGGACATCTTGGAGGTGCCGAGCTGCCGGTTGACGAAGATGACCGGCACTTCCGCGATCTTGAAGCCCAGCTTGTGGGCGGTGTACTTGGTCTCGATCTGGAAGCCGTAGCCTTTCATCCGGATGTCGTCCAGGTCCATCGCGCGCAGCACCTCGGCCTTGTAGCACATGAAGCCGGCAGTGTTGTCATAGATTTTGACGCCCAGCACGGTGCGGACATACACGGACGCGAAATAGGACATCAGGATGCGGCCGATGGGCCAGTTGACGACGCTGATGCCGTTGCTGTAACGGGAGCCGATGGCGACCGAAGCGCCTCCTTCCGCACAGGCGGCGTATAGGCGGGGAAGGTCGTCCGGGTTGTGGGAGAAGTCGGCGTCCATCTCGAAGATATAGTCGTAGCCGTGGTCCAGGGACCACTTGAAGCCGGCGATGTAGGCCGTGCCGAGGCCCTGCTTCCCGCTCCGCTCGACCATGAACAGGCGCTCGGGGAACTCCGTCTGGAGCCCCTTGACGATGGCGGCCGTGCCGTCGGGCGACCCGTCCTCGATGACGAGGATGTGGTAGTCCCCATCCAGGGAAAAGACTTTCCGGATGATGGCTTCGATGTTTTCCTTCTCGTTGTAGGTCGGGATGATGACGACTTTCTTGTCCATGGCTTTCGTTTATTGGCTACGATTCACAAATATACCATTTTTTGTTAAATTTGTATGTTTTCATTCCGCCTGATTGACATGAACCGCATAGACTGCTTCATCCCGGACGCCGCTTCCGCCGCGAAGATCCTTCACGAGCCGGAGGTCCGCGCCTGCTTCGACGTCGAATTCGCCACGCTCCGTTCCACCGCCGCCATCCGGCGCATTGCATCCCTCTCGGACGCCGAATTCACCCTGATCTGCACGAAACCGACCGCCCTGCGCCTGGTGGCCTTCGCCCTGGAGCGCCTGTTGCAGGTCGCCGACGATACGGGGGCCGACCTGCTGTATGCGGACCATTTCGCCGTTGTGGGCGGCGTGGAGACGCCCCTGCCGGTAATCGATTGCCAGAAGGGGAGTCTGCGGGACGACTTCGACTTCGGTTCGCTCCTGCTGTACCGGACTTCGGCGCTGCGGCGCGCGGTCTCGCGGATGACGGAGGTCTATCAGTACGCGGGGCTCTACGACCTGCGCCTCAAGGTGCAGGCTGCGGGCCGCCTGGAGCACGTCGCCGAATTCCTCTACTACGAAGTGGAGACCGACACGCGCCAGTCCGGGGAGAAACTCTTCGACTACGTGGACCCGAAGAACCGGGCGGTCCAGGTCGAGATGGAGCAGGCCTGCACGGCGCATCTGAAGGAGATCGGCGGCTGGCTGGCGCCCGTTTTCAAGGAAGTGGACCTGAGCCTGGGTGATTTCGCCTTCGAGGCGTCGGTCGTCATCCCGTGCCGCAACCGCGTGCGCACCGTCGGGGACGCCATCCGCTCCGCGCTCTCGCAGGAGACGGATTTCCCTTATAATGTATTTGTGGTCGACGACAATTCGACGGACGGGACGGTCGAGGTGATCCGCGGCTTTCTGGACGACCCGCGCTTGATCTACATCGCCCAGGATCCCTCCTGGCATGCGATCGGCGGCAACTGGAACGCGGCGCTCCACCATCCCTCGTGCGGGCGTTTCGCCCTGCAGCTCGACTCGGACGACACTTACAGCGACGCGCACACCGTGCAGCGCTTCGTCGACGCCTTCCGGGAGCAGGGCTGCGCAATGGTCGTGGGCACCTACCAGATGACGGACTTCGAGGGGAATCCCTTGCCCCCGGGCGTCATCGACCACCGGGAATGGACGCCGGACAACGGACGCAACAACGCCTTGCGCGTCAACGGTCTGGGCGCTCCGCGCGGTTTCTGGACGCCACTGCTGCGCGAACTCAACTTCCCGACCACGAAATACGGGGAAGACTATGCCGTCGGCCTGCGCGTCAGCCGTGAATACCGCATCGGGCGCATCTACGAGGTGATGTACAACTGCCGGCGCTGGGACGGGAACTCCGACGCCGCCCTGGATGTCGTGCGCGTGAACGCGAACAATTTCTATAAAGACCGCATCCGTACCTGGGAGTTGGAGGCGCGCATTGCGCTCAACCGGAAGGGGGTTTGACGGTTTTTTAACATTTTTTTGCAATTTTTTTGAAAAAAATTTGGAGGTCCGGATTTTTTCCGTACCTTTGCAATCCCGCTTGATCCGAACGGGGACTTTTTGCTACAGAAATGTTGCAAAATTTTTTTACGCCAAAAGCGGCGTGAAGATGGATCAAGATCATTGAAAAGACTGAAGGAAAGTACAAGCAAGTACCGAACGATCCGGGTCCTGCGAGGGATCCGGAACTAATAGATCGAGAGCGTTGATTTCTTTGTGAAATTGTATAGCGTCAGGACAAGCTTAGTGATATTAAAGAATATACAAAGAAGAGTTTGATCCTGGCTCAGGATGAACGCTAGCGGCAGGCTTAACACATGCAAGTCGAGGGGCAGCGCGGGGTAGCAATACTCTGGCGGCGACCGGCGGAAGGGTGCGTAACGCGTGAGCAACTTGCCCGCATCAGGGGGATAATCGTTGGAAACGACGTCTAATACCCCGTAACAACGGTGACCGCATGATCACCGTTTGAAAGCTCCGGCGGATGCGGATGGGCTCGCGTGACATTAGCTAGTCGGCGGGGTAACGGCCCACCGAGGCGACGATGTCTAGGGGTTCTGAGAGGAAGGTCCCCCACACTGGAACTGAGACACGGTCCAGACTCCTACGGGAGGCAGCAGTGAGGAATA
>JAEEGI010011090.1_pt1 | contig 19511 bp, 13 predicted proteins | sample 8958751 | NCBI WGS metagenome assembly JAEEGI01 (sample SAMN16246545, study PRJNA631951) | gut metagenome | biome: gut microbiome; feature: rumen; material: KS-attached | host: Bos | place: Iran: Karaj | collected 2018-10 | reverse complement strand
ATCTGAAGAAAATTTATCAGAAAATTTAGGTAAAGATTACTTTTCACCTAATAAAAATATAAGTTTAATTGAGGAAAATTTATCTAAAAATGATTCTTTTTCTTTTAGTTCAAAAAATGCTAATAAAAAAAATGAAAATAAAGAAGATAAGATAAAATCACATAATCTACAAATTATTTTAAAAGAACTAAATTCACAATTAACTAAAATGAATTATTGTAATATTATTCAAACCAATTCGATTCAAAGATTAGATTTATCACTTTCTTTTTTATCTTCTCAAATTAAAACTCTTCGATTTCTTAATAAAAAAAGAAAAGCGAAAATTCAAAAAAATTTAGATAAATTTAAAAATAAAGTAATTTAGAGTTTTTAAGTTAATCAAATATAATTTGTGTATATATAATTTATATTAAAAATACCATAAAGTTTATTAATAACTTAAAAATTTATAATATAGATTTCTAAAAAAAAGTAAAAAAAATCAACTTAATATGATAAAAAATAGATTTAAAAAAATAAAAAAAACAAAAATTTTTCCCAGAAAAAGAATATAAATAAAAAAAATAAATAAAAAAAAAATCTAATTCAAAAATAAAAATATTAAAACAAAAAAACAATATAAATAAATAAGACAAAATATTATTTCCTTAAAGGAAATAAGGCACAATACTTTTAGGAGGTTGACTATTAGAGCTTTCAGGGACAGCACTGAACAAATCAAATTTTCTTTCTAATTGAGCATTAAGTTTTAAAATAGAAGCTTTATTCCCACATCGATAGCAATAATTAGGAGCAGACCAAACAGTGACAAGATTTTCATCTTTAAACCAATATTTAAATCCATCATTAACTAATTGATGAGCTCTACAAACAAGTTCAATATCATTGATTCTATTAAATTCACTTACTACTTTCCATCCGAAAATATATCCTGCTCCTCTACATGACACAATCCAAGTTTCTATATCATCAGGATCACTCCACATTAAATCACAAAATGCTCCTTCATGTGGAATTTCTTGTTTTCTATTTAATAATCTTATTTGATCTATTGTACTTATGAAAGGAGATAATCCTCCATGAATACAAAATATTTTCCCTTCTATTATTGCACCTATTGGTAAATAATCAAATAAATCATTAAAGTATCTCCATGCATTTGCATTACCATATTTTCTTGTTATTTCTTCATAGAAACCATAAGAAAAACATATTTGACGTGATTCATGATTTCCTCTTAATAAAGTAATATGACCTGGGTATTTTAATTTTAAACAAAGAAGAAGTTCTAATGTTTCTACACTATTATATCCTCTATCTACATAGTCACCCATGAATACATATTTCGATGATGGAATTTGACCTCCTGTTCTAAATAATTCTAATAAATCGTAAAATTGACCATGGATATCTCCACACACTGTCACTGGAGCTGATACTGGCTGAACGTTACTCTCCTCCATTAATATCTCTTTCACCTTATCACATAGTAATTTCAAATCATGCTCTGAAAGACATTTACATTCTTTTAATGATTCTAACCATTTGTCTTCCATTTTTTCCTTATATTTTTTAATTTTTTCCCTTTAAAGATTTATTTGGATTTCTTTAATTAATTTTTTTTTTTCAAATATTTATCAATTATTTTTTTGGTTATTATATTTATATTTATAAAATAAATATAAAGTAATTAAGGAATTAAGTTTATTATTATATTTAAGAACTTTACTTTAAAAGCAAATGAATAATATTCATTGAATTAAATAACAATATTAAAAACAATTATAAAATAACAATTATTTTTAAATTACATTGAAAAAAAATTAATTTAATAAGATTTAATTAACAGGAGAATATTCTAAATTAAAATCAACTCCATCTATTCCTTTTCCATCAGCAAGTAAATAAAAATGAAGGAAAAATTCATAACTTCCACTAAGAACAATTTTTTCTACTTTATTTTTTTTTCCTCCAAAAATTAATCCTCCATTATCATTAAAAGTTAAAGAAACTTTAAAATTAATATTTCCATTGTTAACACATCCAATACTAATAATATTACTAAATTTACTTTGATATTGAATGACAGAAATTTCTTTTTTTTTTTTAATTTCTTCTCCTAAACTTTTCAAAATAATTTTATCAACTTTAATATTTAAATCAGTATTTAAAGCATCTCTAACATTAACATTAATAGGAGTATCAGAATGAAAAGTAATCATAAAATTTCTAGATTTTAAAGGATATAATTCATTATCATAACCTAATAAATTTAACCAATTTCTAATTTTTTGTTCTCCATCTTCACTTTTAAAATTAGTTTCAAAAAAATCAATAAATCCTTTTTCAGTTAAACCACCTTCATAAGATTGATATTCATTTAAAATTTTTTCTTCAAATTCTTTTTCAGAAATAGAATCTTTATTAATAGCTTCGTAAAAACCTTTAAATTCAATATAACCTAATTTTCTATTTAATAACAAATCGAATTTTTTAAATATATCTTTAATAGTAATAATAAAGACATTAGAAAAGACTTTATCTTCATAATTAAATAAAGGAGTATTTTGTACTTTAGGTTTATCAAATGGTCTTCCAAAAAAACAACCACTTGTTCTTGGAAGAATAATATATTGTCCTGGAGGTAAATTTAATTCTGTTTGAATATTTGAAGTTATTGAAAAATCTAATGTTTGTAAATGAGAAATTTCATTCTTTTGAATATCTTGTTTTAATATTGTTAATGATATATCCATTAATTGCTTTCTTGTATCATAATCTTTAAATTTATCTTCATCTTGAAATAAACTTATTATTATATTTGTTGTCTTTTCTAATTGAATACAATAATACCATTTTGATAATGTTATATCTGTTAAATTATCTTGATCTTTTATTGATACAAATTTACCTCTTATTCTTACTTCATCCCAATTTTTAGCATAACAAACTGCAAATGAAGAAAATTCTTTTAAAAAATCATCAAATTTTAATATTAAAGTTCCTAAATTTAATTCATTTTCAATATATGGATTTTCCTTTACAAAATTTTCTTCATATGCTTGAACTGCTTGATCCTTTGTTCCATCATACCAAACTTTTCTTAATATAATTAAATTTTCTTTATATTTATTTTTCACATCTATAATTGTATAACCAAAATTAGGTATTGTTAACATATCATTTTCAATATTTTCATTAGTATTATTATTTTCATCTCCTTCAACATAGACAATTTTACTAATAGCAACAGTTAAATATTTTTTATCAACAACATAATTTTTTAATTTTTTAATAAGATGTTCTTTATCATTAAATCTCAATTCATCATCTATAGAAAAAAAGAGAGTAGGACATCCAGTTAATACAATAAGAAAATCAGCAATATTAATATTAGTTAAATTATAATAACAATCATATACTTTAGCCATTGCTTTTTCTAAAATTAAAATCCACAATTCATTACTTTGACTTCTACTAACAAGAGGAGGACTTAAAGGAATACAAGGAAAAAGATCATCAATAACAATAGTAATCCATTCACCAGCAACACATAATTTAATTTGATAAATACCGTAATCATTATATTTTTCATTTTTAAATAATCTCTTGATTAAATTATATTTTTCAGCTAAAGCACTAAATGCACTTGCTAAATGATTATCTGGTAATAAACCTTGATGAATATCATTTGGTTCTGGTTCTCCATTATTATTAAAAACTCTTAATTCTTTCTCATTATTTTCTATCATGTCACTTGTTATAAATTCTTCCGGTCTTCTCCAATGAATTATATAATCTAAATATTCATTCATTGTATTATCATATTTACTTATTACTATTTCATCACTTGGGAGAAAATCTAAATCTATAAATTTTATATTCTGCTTTTTTAATTCTTGATTTATTTCTTCTATTGATAAATGTTCAAAAGGGATTTTTGATAAAAAATTTCTATTATTTTTTATATTTTCTAATAATAATTTTTCATCTTTTTCTATGTAATTATGTTGAATTGATTTTTCTGGAACATTCATTGTTAATTTAAATTTACTTTTTAATTTCCAATTATTTTTTAATATTACTTTTGCAACTTCTTTAGTTTCAAAAGGTAATATTTTATTTATTGTTTTTAATTTATTATCAATTTTATTTTCTAATTCAATATTATCTGATTGATCTAAATGAACTTCAAAGTCAACTACACTCATTGTTGTTAATTCTACTTTCCATATAAATATTCCAACTATATCACTATTGTTTGATACTTTCTTATATTCTTTATATAATATTACTCCTGGAGCTAATTCTTTCTTTTCTATTTGATCTTCTAAGTCATTTTCTCTATTTTGGGATGAGGACATTTTATATTTATATATTTATTTAAATATTTTTAAAATTTAAATTTTTATTTTTTTTAGTAATTATTTTTTGGAAAGAATTAATAATATATAATACACGTTTTATCAAAAAAAATAATATATATTTAACTTATAAATTACAAATAAAAATGATAAACTCCTATTTATGAATATTTTTATTTGCAAAAAGATAAGCATATTTATTATTAGCAATTCTTCTTGAAGTAGAATTAAAATTAGATTCAGTATTAGTAATAGTTCTATTAAAAGAAATAGGAATTTCTTTAATTTGATAAGAGGAAACAATACATCCACCATTTAATTTTAAATTAACATAATTTTTATTATTATAACTATTATAATTACTAATATTATTTCCACTATTATTTAAATTTCCACTTGAATTATTATTTGAATAATTTAAAAGGAAATTTTTATTTGAATAAGATTCAATTAAAGTAGAAGAATTTCTTTGTCTTAATATATTATTATTACTATTACTGTTTAATTGATTACTTAATCTATTTCCTTTACTTAAATATATTTCTCTTCTTGGAAAAGAATTCTGAGATATTCCCTTTTCTCTTACATTATTATCTATTGATAATTTTGAGAAATTTGAATATGATTGATTATTTATTAAATTTTTTGTTATTATTGTATTATTATTTCGATAATAATATTTATTATTCTGTGAATTTATTTTTATAAATTCATTATTATTATTATTATTTGAAGGATTTTTATTATTTATATTCTTATATGATTTAAGAGAAATAGATAAATCTGAAGTTTCTTGTGAATCATGAAAATTTAATGAATTTTCCCTTGTTTTTATTGGTAATGATATATCAAAAGATCTTCTTTCATTTTTTCTTTGAAGATAATCTTTTTCTTTTTCTAAATTACTAATTTTACTTTTATAATAAATACTTTTAGAATCACTTCCAATTTCATTTCTTGAACTATTATGAATATTAACATTAGTTACTAATCTTTTAGCATTAATATTAATAATAGTTGTACTACTTGAATTACGATAAATTGTATTATCATTTTCAATTTTTTTTCTTTCTCTTCTTAATTGTTCATTTTTAGCAATTATTTTTTTTTTTTCTTCATTAAAATTTCTTACAAAATTATAAGCTTCATTAAATTTACTTTCATAAACATTGAAAATTTTTTCAAAGACAAAATGCCATTTACTTAATTTATAATTTTCTCTTGCAAAAGCAACACAAGCACAAGCTAAATCTAAAGGATGAAATTTTAAATAATCAGCATTTAAACTTATTAATTCACTATAAATATCATAAGGCTTCATATAAATAGAACAAGTAATATTTTTTTTTTTATTATCATTTTCATCAGTATTAAAAACAATACCATTTAATAAAAAAATATTTAAGAAATTTATTGGTTGAGGAAAAGATAAATTATGATTTAAATTTTCTAAACAAATAATTTCTATTTCTATTATTTCTTTTGCAGTTATTCTTCTATTTAAAATATATTTTATATAACTTTGCATTGAAGGAAGTTTACCATCAATTTCAATAAATTTTGTTGCTAATAATAAACATCCAAAACCTAATTTTTCAAAAGATAAATTTATTTTTTTTGCAAGTAATTGATCCATTAAATAAACACTAAAAAAATATGATGTTATATTTAAATTATGATTTTCTATAAAATTTTTAATTTGATAAACAATTTTAGAACGATTATCTTGTTCAGATAAGTTTAAATTTACTATTTTAGGCATTGAAGGAAAATATTTTTTTGAAATTAAAAGAAGGTTTTTAAATATTTGATATGGAACAACATCTTTTGGAATATTATATCTTTTTGGTTTTAAAGAATATGTTAATTGTTGTTGTCTTTGTTCTATTGAACTTGAAGAATTTCTTGCTAAACTTATATTGTTCCCTGTGTAAGTTTTCCTTTGATAATATGAGTTTTTTATTTTATTCATTTTTTTTTTTATTTTTTTTAATTTTTTAGGTTTTTAGAAATTAAATACTTTATCTTATTCAAAATATTTATTTTTTTTTTGTTTTTGTTAATATATATGAATGATGTTGATAATAAATTGAATCCTCCTGAAGAATTTTTCCAAAGTAATATTGGGAAAGAAGTTATTGTTAAATTACAAACTAATGAAGTATATAAAGGAAGATTAATTTCTTTAGATGGAGCTATGAATGTTTATCTTCAAAATTCAGAAGAAATTTTAGATGAGCCAAAAGAAAAAATAAAACATTTTAAACATTTATTTATAAGAGGAAATAATGGTAAAATTATATTTTAATTAGTTTTAGTTTTATATATTTCAAAATACAAAAAACCAAGTAAATAAAGGAGAATAATAGAATAAAATATAAACAAAAAAACATATAATTAAATATAATAAAATTATAATTAAAAAATTAAAATAAAACAATTAAATTATAAGTTCATTTAATTAATTAAATATCATTTAAAAAAGAAAAGATTTAAGTATTAATATTCAATATAGAGAAAACACAGTATATATAACTTTTAAAGAGATTAATTCTAAAAAATTTCCATTATTTAAATTATTAAATATTATTTATTGGAAAAAATATATATTATGTATTATTAATTTATTATTTCATTAAAATATAAATAATTTAAAAAGAATAAAATTTCTTTATTAAAAATTATTTTTTAATGTTAGAAGAAATAAATAAATAATGGAATAACATAAACATTTAAAAAACGAATCTAATATAGATATTAAATATTATTATTTTCATTGAACCTCACAAGAACATAATTGATGAATTTATGATTTAGTTAATTTAAAAAAATCAAAAATTTAAAAAATAAAGAATAAAGAATAAAGAAATTTTCCTTTTTTCTTTTCTTCTGAAAAACGATAATGATAAGATTAAATTTAATGATTGAATTAAAGTATAAAAAAATTATGAAATTGATATTTGTGATTATGATATGAAAGAAACGATGATTTTTATAAATGAAGATGAAGAAAATTTAAAATTGTATTTTAAATAATAAAAAAAAATAATAATTCATTTAAAAAATAAATTTATTATACATTCATTAATATTTTTTTAAAAATATTAAAAAACTTACTATGGACAATTCGCAAATGGAAAATTACGAAAGGCAATTTCCAATAATAACAGAATCTAAAAAAGGAAATGAAATATTAGAAAAAATATTACAAAGTGAATATGCAGTAATAGGAATAGATATAGAAGCAGCAGTAGAAATGAGTAGATTTGGTTTATTATGTTTAATCCAAGTAAATAAAAAAAAAATAACTTTATTTTTATAATTAAAAATTTGAAAGATAGCATATAATGATCAAGCTTTTATTTTTGATATGTGTGCAATGAATTACAAAGAATTAAAATTAAAAGAAGTAAAAATCAAAAATTTTTTAATAAAATAAAATAATATTTTAGTTATTTTCAAGAAATAAAATAATAAAAGTATTTCATGATTGTATAGAAGATATTTCAATATTATATAATTCATGTCATATAAAAGAAATAAAAGGTATTTTTGATACTCAAATTGCACATAGGATGATATCAAATGATATATATAATTTAAATAATAAAAATAATTCATCAATTTCACTCGCAATGTTAATAAAAGAATATTGTGGAATTGAATATGAAATAAAAGGAGAAATGCATAATTTAATGTCTCATAATCCTTATTTATGGAAAGAAAGACCAATAAGTAGAAAACTAAATTTTTATGCTGGAAATGATGTGATTTATTTACCTAAAATTTATGATATTATTTGTGATAATTGTGATAGGAAAATTATTAAGAATGTTACAGTTGAAAATATTTTTGATGAATGTAAAAAATATTTAAAGTATGTTAATATTAATTTGAAGATTAAAAATTTTAATAAAACTAATATTTTAAAAGGAACTGAAATTCAAGGTTTGATTAAGTATATTATTTTTTATTTATTTATTTAGAAATTTTCAAAATTATTGTGTTTATATTCAATTAAATATTGGTTACATTGGAATTGTTATTGAACAAAAATTTGTTAATTTATTAAAAGAAAATTATTCTCTTGGAGATATTATTTTATTTAAAATTGTTGAATTAGATAAAGTTAAGAAAAGATATATTTTAGAAATTAGTCCTAATAATAATAAAAACTTATTTGAAGGATTAAATGTTGAAGAAAAATCTTTTTATCCAAAATCTTATTTAAAAATTTTAAATCAAGATAAAGAAAATTTAATAAATGATAATAGAAAAGAAGTTTCTATTTTTTCTAATAATGAAAATGAAACAATATTACGTTCAAAAACAAATCAATATTAAAAAGTATATTTAGAAAAAAAAAATATAATAACTTTATTATCATTATCTATTAATTAAAAAAATATTTTTTTTTTATTTCCAAAAAAAGAAAAAAATTATTTTTCCGCTTTTTTTTTTATTTTTTACCTTTAATTCCATTTTTTTTATTTTTTTCTTTCATTAAATTCTTATATTCACTTTCACTTAATCTAATTTTAAAAATAATTTCTTTGCATTTATTAAATTCACTTAGACTAAAAAAAAATAAAAAAAAAATAAAATTTACTCAATAGCTTTTTCAGAATTATCATTAATATGAAAATTATCATTTTGGAAAAAATTATTATTTTCAAACCTAGTATTTTTTTTATTTTTATTTAAAGGTTTCATATAATTTTCATTTTTTTCATTATTATTTTTTATTTTTTTATCCAAAGAAGAATTTTTATTTTTTTCTTTTTTTAAATTGTTTTTTTTTTTTTGATTATTAACTTTAATTTCATTTTGTCTAATTCTTTCTTTTTCAGCTTCAACTAAAGCTTGAGCTGCTTGAATTTGAGCAATTTTTTCATTGGGTAAAGAATTTTCAAAAATTTTTTTTTTCTTTTCTTCTGTTAAAGGAGGAAAAGTTTGTTCTTCACTATTTACAAATAAATTTATTTGATTTGTTGAATTTTCTATTTTATTTATGGTTTCTATATCATACATTAATAACTTCTTTAAACGTAATCTTGCTTTTTCTATATTATTCACTCTTATATCTTCTATGTTTTCTTCATAAAAATCTTCCAGTTCATTTATTCTTTTTGTGATTTCTTCTCTAAGTTCTATAAATTCTTTCTTTTCTTTTTCTATTTTTTTTTCATCACTTTCTTCTTTTTCTTTACGAAGATAATTTAATATTGTTATATATTTCTCAGTTACAAAATCTATTTCTTGGAAGATTATTGGTAACATATGCATTTTTAAGGTAATCCATTTCATTTTTTTTAAATTTTTTTAATTTTAATTAAACTAAATTGTTTTAAAATAAAATAAAATAAAATCAATAAAGAAAATATATAATAAAATGAATGAAAAAACTCCAACAAATCCTCAAAGAAAATATACTTCTCCAAACCCAATAAAAGGTTTATTATCTTTAAAACAAGTAATTCCATTTGAAAATCATCCTTCTGCAAGAGGATTAATGAAAGGAGAAAATGAAGATAGTCAATCTGAAAAAAATATAAAAAAAGAAAATAATGATAATCCTAAACCCTCAAAAAGAAAATCTGATTTCCAAATTTCTTTAAATACTATTGATGACAAAATATTTCAGAATGAAGTTTATTTTGAAAAAAATAAAAATGTTTCTCAAGACAATAATAATTGTTATTGTATTCAAATTCCAAAAAAAAATACTTTTAATGAAAAAGAAAATGAATTTGATAAAGATATTACTTCTTCAATTCAAAGAAATGAAAAATCTGATGTTATTATAAATAAATTTGAAAATTTTGCTAATATTAAAAATTCGAATGATAAGAATTGTAAAGAAAATAATTAAAGTTAAAAACATAAAATTAAATAAAAAAATAAATAAAATTACTATAAAATAATAGAATGTATATTTAAATAAATTTTTCAAAAAATATTTGTTAAAAAAATCGAAGTTTAAAATTCTTGTTAAGAAAAAAAATGTTAATTTCAATAATTAATTAAATAAACATTGAAAAAAAGTAAAAAAAAAATTATTTTTTTTGAGAAAAATGATTTTCAGTTCAATAATGTGTTTTATATTCTTTTCAAATATTCAAAACTTAATTTCATATTTTAATAAAAAATAATTTAACTTAAAAAATAAAATTCTAAATTTCAATATTTAAATAAAGAGGAATATGATCACTAGAATTATATTTAAACTTATCTAACATATCACTATCTAAAATATTAAACTTATGTTTATCATTAACAACAAAATAATCAAGTCTCCAACCTTTATTATCTTCTTTCATATTTTTACCTCTTTTAGTGAAAAAAGAGAATTTTTTTTCTTTAGGGAATTTAGATCTAAAAGTATCAATATAACCCATATTAAGAAATTGTTTAAAACTTTCTTTTTCTCTTTTAGAAAAACCAGGACTTTTTTCATGTCCTTTGGGTTCATAAATATCAATATTTTCATAAGCAACATTTAAATCACCACAAAGTATAATATCTTTATTATTTTTTAAATTATTTACATAATTAAAAAAATCTTTATCCCATTCTTCAACTCTATAATCTATTCTTTTTAAATTTTCACCTGCATTTGGAGTATAACAACAAATTAAATAAAATTTATCATATTCTAATGTTATTAGTCTACCTTCATTATCATGTTTTTTTATATTTAAACCATATGTTATTTTTTCTGGTTTATATTTTGTAAAAACTGCTGTTCCTGAATAACCTTTTTTTTCTGATGGATAAAAGTAACTTATATATTTTTCTTTAAATAAAGTTTTATATGACATTTTTTCTATTAATTCATTATCTACTTTTATTTCGTTAAAACATATAAAATCTGGATTTTCTTCTTCTATTAAATTATCTAATTCTTTGGTTTTTAATAATGGACGAAGACCATTTATGTTCCAATGAATAAATTTAAATTTCCCATTTAATGGAAGTGAAGGATATTCTTTTTTCTCTTCATTTTCTTTATCTTTTGATTTTGATTCAGTTGTTTTTTTAGGAGACTTAACTTTTTTTTCCTTGCTTTTACTAGCACTTTTACTAGAATCTTTTGATTTTGATTTTTTTGAGGTTTTCTCCATTTTTTTCTATTTTTACATTTTGTTTTTTTTGGACAAACAATGATATTTTATTTTATTTTTTAGAATATATTTTCTTTTTTTGGATATTTTTTTATTGGTATATTTATTTTTAGTCTTTTATTATTTTTATATTTCAATCTTTGAATTTTTTAATTGTTATTTTTGTCAGTATATTTGGTGTATTTTTCAACATATAAAAATTCAAGAGTAGCAAATAGAAACATCATCCATTAAAAAAAAAGAGAAAAAAAATCAAACATCTTAAAAAAAAATATAAAATTTATGGTTAAAAAAAATAAAAAAAAACCTTTAGAATTAAATTAAAAAAAAATGAACATATTAATAATAAACGCTTTTGGAAATTCAACTTCTTCAAAATCAAATTTCCATTTATTTACCTCAATAATAAAAAAGACATTAAAAAAGGAATCAATCAATTTTGGAATTGAAAACATAATATACACATATAGAACACCTTATGATTTAGATGATTATATATTTGATTATGATTTAAATTCAGAATCAAAAAGTGAACAAATAAATAAAAGAAATTTTGATAAAATAGATATTGTATTTATAGATGGAACAGAAAAATTTTTACCTTGGGAAGATAAAGGATTAAAATTATGTTCATTTATAAAATTATGTAAATTAACTGACAAATTCCTTTTTGCTTGTGGAGTTTCTATGTTAAGTTTAATATATTATTTAGCAACTGGAAGTCATAATGATTATAATTTTATTAATTCTAAAGGAGAAATTCAATCAATTGAAGAATTATATAAAATTCCAGATTCTTTTTTAAACGAAATTAAAAAAAATGATAATTTCTTAGATTTTGTCACTGGTGATATTATGCAATATCATAATATGAGTAAAACTTGGATTTCTGTTATGAATATTGGTTTACATAAACAATATTGTGCTGAAAAATATTTTGAAAGAGGAAAATTTGTTTTATATGATTTTTTTAAAGGGAAAGATAATTTAATTAAAAATAAAAATTCTATTTGTTCTAATTATAAAGAATTAAGAATTCAAATAACTAAAAAATTTTTATCTTATTATTTAACAGAAAATTTACCTATTGAATTTACTGCTTATTCTACTTTAACTTGGTTTCCACATAATTTTAATGTTTCTTATAAAAAATATCAATTTAAAATAATTGGAATTTGTAATAAAGGACCTGTATTAATTGAACATGATAATTCTATTGGTTGTTCTTTTCATCCTAATATTAATTATAGAGAAACTGTTATTATTTTAGAAAATTTCATTAAGAAAAAATTAAGTGCAATTCAAGGAAAATTATTCAATTTTAATTATGATACTGTTAACACCAATGAAAATGAAGATTCTCATCATTTTTTCAGAGCTTATAAAATTAATGATGAAAATAGAAAAATTCATAATAAAGAAATTGATGAAAATGGTGTTAGACCTTTTTCAAGTGAAGCAATTGTTAATAATTCAATTGCTTTTTCCAGGTTAAAAAAATATAGAAAGAAAGGTAAGTTTGTAGGATTAAATTTAAATAATAGAGATATGATTTTTGTAGATAATAATTCAATTATTCAAAGACCAATATCAACAAGTGAGAATTCATTCAATAAAACAAATATTTATTTTAAGAATAAAAATAATATAAATATAAATAATGAGAATAATAATATTAATAATATATTAACTGCAAGAAATCATAATTATCGTAGAAGTTCAATAAAAAAACATAATGAAGTAAGAATAACTAGAAATGAAAATGCAAGAATAAGTGAAATTTTTAAAGATGAAAATCCAAAACATAAATTTAGAGTAAGTTTAACTGATGATGAAATAAAACAACAATTTATTAAAAAAGGAAAAAAAATGGAAAAAATACAAGCTAATGATGATTATTTAAATTTTATTAGTAGAGATAAAATGGAAGAAGATTATATGATTAATTATTATAAAAGATTAAGAAAAGATATTTCTGATAAATTAAAAGAAATTAATCTTGCTTCTGAATATAGAAGTAATAAAATTAAGAAAATTAAAGATAAAAAAGAAAAAGAGAAAAATAAAGATAAAATTAATTTTTTTAATAGAACTTTAAAAACTTTAAATAATTTATCTGAAAATTCTAAAAAAATGGTTTGTGATTGTTCTAATAAAGAAGAAGAAAATAAAAAGAATAATAATGAAAGTATTAAATTTGATTTTTCTATTGAACCTCAACATCATGGAGTTTATAATAAATTAGATAAAAAATATTTACCTGAAACGACTTTTCCTATTTTAAATATAGAGAAAAATAAAAATAGAAAAAAAACTCATAAATCAAATTATTTATATAAAAAAAAATTAAATGAGGTACAATTTTTAGATAATATTAAACCAAATATTATTGATAATGAAAATTCACTTTCTTCATATAAATTTAGAGAAAGTCATCCTGATAAATGGCTTACTTCAACTGGTTTTATAGTTTAAATTAATTTATTTTTTCTTATATTTATTAAAATAAATTTAAAAAAAAATTAATTATCTTCTTCTTCATTATCATCAAAATTTGCTTGAACTTCTTGTTCTTCTTTAGAAATAAGATTTTTATAAGTATCTTCTTTTTCTTTTTTTAATTTATTTATATATTCATTTATTTCCATATCATCTTCATTAACATTTCCATATTTAATTATTTTTTTCATTGAATTTAATTTCATTGTTAATAATTTAATTTCTTGTTCTTTTTCTTTATTTTTATTTATTAAGAATTCTAATTGTTTTTGACTATCAATTAATTTTTTTTGATTTATTTTTTGTTCATTTTTTAATTCATTTATTTTACATTTTAAAATTCTATTTTCAGTATCATTTTCTTTTCCTTTATTATCTAAAAAATTATATTGTATATCTAAATTATTTATTTGTTCTCCTATTAAATTTAATTCATTTTTATGTTTTTTTTCTAATTTACTTCTTCCATTTTCTAAATCTTTTATTTTATTTATTAAAATTTCATATTCTTCTATATCATTTATTGATTCTTTTAATTTATTTAAAAAATTTTCTGATAATATTGTATTATTCATTCTTGATGATTTTAATGTTGGAAGATATTTTTTTTTATTATTATTTTTATATGTTATATTCTCATTGTTATTATTTTTTTTTTTTATTTTTTCCACATCACCAAAAATTAAAAAATGTAATTTTTTTTCATTTTCTTTTATTTTTTCTCTTAAATTCATATTTTCTTTTTTTTCTTCTTTCATTTCTTTTTTTAATTGTTCTAAAACATTTAAACATTCTTTTTGTTCACTCAAACATTTATTATGATCTTCCATTTCTTTATTTAACATTTTTAATTCTTTATTTAAAGCAGAAATTTTTTCTTCTTTTTCTTTTCCTAAATCTATTAATTCTATTTTTTGATTATAATCATTATTACTATTTTCTAAAGTTAATTTCATTTCTTCATTTTTTTTTCTTAAAGCTTCTAATTGAGATAATGCTTCATTTAATTGTTTTTCTTTTATTTTTAATATTATATTTATTGGTTCTTCTTTACTTTTTGAAAAATCTGAATTATATTTTCTATGAGAAATATGATTTAAATTATTATTATTATTTTTATTTTTAAGAAAAGTTTTATTTATTTCTTTTGATAATTGTTCAATTGCTTTTTTTTGTTTTTCATTTGTATTTTTTAATTGATTAAATTTAATTTGTTTTTCACTTAATTCATCTTTTAATTTAGAAATTATTTCTTCTTGAACAGGATCTTTTTGAATAGAATTAGTAATATTTTTTTCTATTTGAAGTTCATTTGATAATTCTTCTATTTGTACTATATATTCTTTTTCTTTTTTCTTATATTCATCTAATTCTTCTTCTTCTTCTTCTTCTTCTTCATTTAAAGATTCATAATTATCATTATTTAAAATTTGTGATTTACTTTTTTTTAATTTTTCATTATTTTCTATTGGTTTTTTCATTTTTTTTTATTAAAATATTTTTGCAAGTTTAAACAATTATTTTATTTTTTTTATTTTAATAATTATATTTTTTTTTATATATATTTGAATTATTATTTATATTTTCTTCTAAACTTTTTTTACTATCAGTTTCACTTTCTTTATTAAGAAAGCCTTCATATGAAAAATTAAACATATATTTTAAATTAGGTTCTAAAGTTGATTTTATTTTTTTTAATTGTTCTGAATTTTTAATATCATTATTATTATCTAAAATATTATTTTTTTCATTTTCATTTTTTTCTTCATTTAAATTAATAAAATTATTTTCATCTTTTTTAAAATTAACATTAGTTATATTTAAAACATTATTTTCTTTATTTACTTCTTTATAATTTTTATTAATATTATTTTTATTTTTATTTTTAGAATTTGTAGTAGTTTTACTATTAATTTTTATATTTTGATTTAAAGAATTATTAATCTCAGTTTTAATTTTAGGTTTACTATTACTTTTATTAATTAATTTCCTTTTTTCATAAATATATTTTTTTTGAATATAAGGTTTAGAATTTTCTAATTTAAGTAATTCATTATTTATTTTTTCAAATAATCTCGAATTTAAAATGATTTTATTTGATTTAATTATATTCATTTTCTCCTTTGAATTAGATTTACTTTTAGAAGGAGTTTTACTTTTACTTTTACTTTTACTATTACTTTTACTTTTACTTCGACTATTACTTATTGTTCTATTATTTAATATTTTAGATTTTTTTAAAGAATATAAAGAAGAATGTTTTTTATTATTTTTTTCTATATTATTATTTATTATATTATATGATAATTTTAAACCTGAATTTATTTTCCTATTTAAATTATTTGTTTCTATTGATTTAATTATATTTGTTATTGAAGAAGAATTTTGTAAATTATTATTTTCATTTTTATTGTAAAAACATATTTCTTTTGTTATTTCACTTATAAATTTCATTTTTATTTCATTATAAGTTTCTGAAGGTAAAATACTCTTCATAAAAGAAAATAATTTATCAATTACTCTTTCATATATTTTAACATTTAAAAAAGAAAAAGAAGGATGTCTTAAAGTTCTATAAGATTGAGCAATTAATTTATTTTTTTCAATATTATTATTTTTATCATTACTTTTTATTTTTTTAGAATCATTACTTTTATTTTTTGATTTATTTTCATTATTAGTATTTGATTGTTTTAAATATTTATAATTTTTCCCTATTTTTAAATTTTTTCCTCTTGAATGATTTTCTATTGTTGGATTTGAAGAAAAATATGATTTATTATTTGTTGATTGTTTTATTATTTTTCCTCTATTTGATAATCGAGATTGATTTGTAAATGATGATAAATCAATAAGCGATTTCATTTAATTTTTATTATTTTTGAAAAATAAATTAATTTAAAAAATATAATTAAAATCAAATATAATTTCTTATTTATTTTATTATATCCTTTGAAAAATTCAAATAAATAAAAAATTTATATGTTTTAGATTAAATATAAGTATCATACTTAAATTTATATAAGTAAAACTTTTAATATTCTTTACTTTATTTTTTTTCAATCATTCTCATCAAATAACTAAAAAATATTGAATAAAAAAAAATAAATAAAAAATTACAATTAATAAAAAATATAACTTAAATGTCTCAATACCAGCGTTTTGCATTTCTTTGTGAATACTTTGATCCTCAAGCATCACTTGTTCGTCAATACCAATTATTTTTTTATCCAGAGGATGAAAGCATAGAAATATATGATATAAAAACTCGAAGAATTTTTTTAAAAAAAATAATAGATCCATATATATCATCTAAAGATATATATTTAAATGCAGAAATAAATGTATACTCTCGTAAATTAAAATTAGTTCAATATGCAGATGAATATACGAAAAAATGTTATGAAGAAATGAAAACATCATCTTTTGTTTTAATATTACCATCAGCATATTTATCAATAGGGAAAATAATAGATATTATATTACAGAATAATTTCACAATATCAAAAATGAAAATGAATAAATTAACAACATCAGAAGCGGAAAAATTTATTGAAATACATAATTCAAATAATATAACAATAAATGATTTATCTTCAGATTTAATTGTAGGAATAGAAGTAGTGAAAAAAAATTGTGTAAATGATTTTAGGAATTTAATTGAAAATGAAATAATAAAATCAATAAAAATTGAAGGTCCAGGAATACCAATAATATCATCTGAAAATGAGAAATTAGCAAATTTAGAAATAAATTATTATTTTTCAATAAGACATCAACCTCAATTATCAAATTGTTCATGTTTAATATTAAAGAATCATTTATTTACAGAGAGAACATTAGGTAAAGTAATAGATATAATATTAAATGAAGCATTTGAAATATCATCAATGGAACTATTTTATTTAGATAAAAATTCAGCAGAAGAATTTTTTGATGTTTATAAAGGAGTTTTACCAGAATATGGTAAAATTATTGATGATGTTACTAATGGACCTGTTGTTGCTTTAGAAGTCAGACAAGATGATGTCGTTAATAAAATTAGAGCTCTTGTTGGACCACATGATCCTGAAATTGCTAAGGTACTTAGACAAAAAAGCTTAAGAGCTATTTTTGGTGTTGATAGAGTTAGAAATGTTTGTCATTGTACTGATTTACCTGAAGATGGGGTCTTGGAATGCCAATATATGTTTGAATTAATGTAAAAGCTTTTATTGATTTGAAATATTTATCAATTTTTTTAATTGTTATTTAAAATTTTCTTTTTTTTTTAAAAAATATTTTTATATGTTTTTATTTAATAATGTATTCAAATCATTTTATTAAGAGAATTAGATTAGATTCTATTTTCTTTTTTTATTTTTATAATTGGTGGTTATTGGGTATTAATTAGAGTTATTCGTTTTTTGATATTAAAGAAAAATTATATTAAGTCTTCATTAAAACATATTTATGATTAAATGATTTAATTGAATAATGAATTTGATTAATAATTCATAAGAAAAAACCAAAAAAAAAAACATTAATTTTTATAAATATTTTATATTCTTATCTTCAAAAAAAAAATCCATTTTAATCTAAAATTAATTTATGTGAAAAAATAAAAAAAAAAGAAAAAATTTATTTTTAATTTATTTCAGTAATCATATAAATAATTTCCAAAAAAATTGAAAATGAATAGAGCAATAACAAGTAAAGAAAAAAGAAAATCAAGTTTTAACATTCTAGAGAAAGAAAATGAATTAAATATGTTAACAAGTGAATTAAAACCAGAAGAATTAAGTATAATTTGTCAAAGACATAATGAGAAAAAAGAATTATCAGAAGCAGCAAATTTAGTAAAAAATTTTGTGTGTGTTTTAAAAGAAGGAATGAAAAACAATTATGAAGATGAAAATAATTTAAAAAGAATATCAATAAATAAAATAAATATGAAAAGAACATCAGAAGGAAATAAATTTTATCGTTTTGGCTCTAAAAAACCAATGGATAATTACAAAAGAAAAAGTTTTGATATATCATTTCATTTATCACCAAGAAAAAACTCTAGTAGATTAAGTTTAAATGAATATAAAAAGAAATTATTAAAGAAAATAACAGTAAAAAATTATAATCCAAATAGATTAAGTTTAAATAGTATTGATGATAAATCAGATAGAACAAAGATTAAGCATAGACATTCATATAATGGAAATGAATTTTTTTTTAATAATTTAAAACCTGAAATTAAAGTTCATAAAAGTGAAAGTATAAATGAAGATGATGAAGATATTAAAAAAATGTTAAATAACAGTCCTAAAAAATCAGCTTTAAAAGGTAATGATTTTATCAAAAAAAAAGTAGGATTTAATGATAATAATATTAATTATATTAATAATAGATTAAGTCTTAATTCTAGTAGTTCTAGTGAATATTTTAATAAGAGTTTAAAATATATGAAAACTGAAAATAATTTAAATAATTCTTTTTTAAATTATAAATTTAGTTTAAATATTGAAAATGATGATGATGATTTTTCAAA